>Ga0116158_10000835_pt1 | contig 28754 bp, 39 predicted proteins | sample AD_UKC052_MetaG_FD_89883 | JGI IMG/M metagenome (GOLD analysis project Ga0116158, IMG submission 89883) | Active sludge microbial communities of municipal wastewater-treating anaerobic digesters from USA - AD_UKC052_MetaG | ecosystem: Engineered > Bioreactor > Anaerobic > Digestate | place: USA... | reverse complement strand
GCTCTAAAGACATCGAGATATCCGAGTGTCGGAGTACAACATAAGGATTCGCCTTATGAATTTCTTTTCTGCATGGATCATGCAATACGCAAAAGGTGCTTCGCACCTTTTAAATCCGTTTGTCCATTTCTTTTGCGTCGCCCAAAAGAAATGGACGAAAGAAAAGGGCGCCGCTGCGCGGTGCTTGTCGCGACAGAACTTTCGCACCTCCTTCGGAGGATTGCGAAAGTCTGCGCTTATTTGGTGTCCGACTTCGTCGGACGTTTTAGGTGTTTTTGCTCTCATTCATCTTTTGCTGAAGTGCTTTGCGCACTTTTGATTTTTCAATTATCAATCATCTCGAAATATCATTACGCGTTTTGTTCGTTTCGCTCAGTAAACGCGTAACTTCTTCTGAGTCATGTGGTTTGTTTTGAGTTTGACAGGCTTAAAAAGATTTATCATAAAGATTTTAGTGATGAATGTGAGTTGAAGCTGCGAAAAAGGATTATGAGGAAGAATCGTTACTATGGATTGAATTGCGTATATATGTTCTTAGTGAAACATAATTAATTATCATGAGGTTTAGAATGGAAATATTAAAATGGTTTGAAAGGAATCACGAAAAAGTAGGAAACCATCCAAAACTTTGGAAAATTCAAGGTGAAGAATTGATCATGGGAGCAAAGCTGTTATATGATAATATTCCTGATCTGAAATCGTTAACAAATCAAAATGAAGATAAAATTGTATTTGTTTCTTTATCTTTGATGTTATACGGTATGGCTGTTGAATGTTTATTGAAAGGTCTTTGGTTGCAAATGTCAGATAATAATAAATTAGTTTCTGATAAAAAATATAGAGGAGTAAATGGCATAAAAGATAACCATGATCTTCTAAAATTATATCCAATTATCAAAAAGCACTATGGTATTGATTTTTCTTTTGATGATTTGAGATTATTGGATATTTTGTCATCAAAGATAATAACAGGAAGATATCCAATTAAAAAGCATCCTATGACCTCGGATCAAATAGAAAAGATGAGGACTGGAGAATCCGGTATCCATTTCAATTCTGATTTTGTAAATATTGATCAACTAATGAAAAAAATAATTGAAAAGTATAGTGTTTGATAAATTATAATCGCCTCATATCACCTTTAACCTGTGTTGGAGTATCGGTTTGGACCCCGAATAATGCCTCATTTGTCGTTGCGGTTACGTTGTTATCGAAATGGACGCTAGATGTAATAAGAATTGGAGGGAATCTTGGAAGAAAAATGTCCTATATGTGGTTTAATGTCGGATGTGTATTTTCCTTCATCTAGAAATGATCGTGAGTACGAATGTTCATACTGTGGTTGTTTTAAAATTAGTGATAATTTCGTTCATCAACTACTAGATGGTAAACATGAAAAAATAAAGCATATATTATCCTCGCTATTCTATGAAATTAAACAGAATGGATTAGTTCCAGATTTTATACTCGATGAAAACAATATTGATAACATTATGAAACATCATTTAATCCCAAAAAAATTATATGACAAGTTGGGAAAACTTCTTTTATACATTTATAAAAATACATCTAAGTATGGAGAAATCCATACTTATGAATATAACAAAACGAAAAGAATTACATATTCAGTAGATTCTGAAGAAAATCACAATATAACAAATTCATTACAAAAAATGGGTCTTATTAATATATTAAACGGAACAAAACAAAGTTCAAATTTTTCAATTACTGATGAAGGAATGAAGTATGCTGAAGAATTATTAAAGGGAAACAATTCATCACCTAAATGCTTTATCGCTCGCTGGTTCACTCCGGAAATTGATGAAATATACGATTCATATATAATGCCCGAAATTACAAAACTAGGATTTGAGCCAATTGTCATAAGTAATAAAGAACATAATAACGATATTGTTGATGAAATTTTATCTGATATTAAAAAATCAAAATTTATTATTGCTGATTTAACAGGACATAGAGGCGGTGTTTATTTTGAAGCCGGTTATGCATATGGATTGAACTTGCCTGTTATATGGTCATGTAGAAAAGATTGGTTTAATAACGAAATTAAAAATGATATTAAATGTGAGTATCAAGGAAATATAATAGATGCAAAAATAATTGAGAAGAGAAGAATTCATTTTGATATTGAACATTTTCCATTTATTATTTGGGAAACAAAAGAAGAATTAAAAACTAAGATAATTAATAGAATTAATGCAACAATTGTAAAATAATTTGTACAATGATGGTATTCACCTGACAGCGGCTACACGCTTCGCCGGTTCCGGTGCTCGGACTGCTGCATATTGCGTCGATGAGGCCGCCGAAAAGTCACCAACTCTCGTACTGTAGGCGCTAGCATCCCACAAATTAAACCATTAATATGAAGATTTATCAAATTTACATCTTGTTTTAAAATGCTAATCATGAATATAAACCATAGATTGGTAGTTTCGATTAACAACTTGACAATACATCGTATATGATGTAGATTGATAATGATGAAATGGAAGGTTATTTATTATTCAACTCCGGATGATAAATCTGAAGTTTTTGACTTCATTGAATCTCTGTTAGAGAATAATCAAGTCAAGGTTTTGAGTTTTATTCAGATCTTATCAGAAAATGGACCAAATCTGCCACGGCCATATGCTGACTTACTAATTGATGGAATCCATGAATTACGGATCAAACTTTCAGGCAATCAAATCCGGATTCTGTATTTCTTTTGCTATAAAGAATTCATCATTTTGACAAATTCTTTTGTGAAAACAACAGACAAAGTTCCTATCAAAGAAATTAATAAATCTAAGAAAATCAGAGATGAATTTATAAATCGGTTTTCTGAAGAACAATTGAGGAAGAAATATAATGAAGACATTTAAAAAACATCTCAAAGACAAATTAACAAATAAAAGATTCAAAGATAAGTTTGAAGAAGAAAAGCGATTACTTGAAATTTCAATGAAAATTCATAATTTCCGTGAAAAGAAAGGAATGTCACAAAGTGATACAGCTAAACTTGCAAAAATAACACAACAGCAATTATCTAAAATCGAAAATGGTGAAAATTGTAATCTAATGACTTTCCTGAAAGTATGCAGTGCATTGAATATAGACATTGATTTTAAGGAATCTAAAAAGTCGCATGCCGGAGCCTGACTGAGAGTTGACGTTCCGCGCGGTGCTCGGTCTGAGCTAAATTTCACTCTAGGAGTACACATTACTGACTTAATGTAGCAGCGATTTGTTTTGCATAATATTTCAGATTATTTGAGGATAATAAATGATAACAAAAAAACCAATATTAATAATACTTGCTTTAGTCTATTTTGGCATTTTATCTCTACCTGCATTATTTGCAGTAATATACTTGTTAGCATTCGGAGGTAATTTTCGCATATTTGCAATCATTCCTTTTGTTATACTTCTACCGAATGTAATTGGATTAATTCTATTGTTGTTAAAGCCTAAGAAATGGTATCAAACATACTGTTCGGCAATTGGGAGTATTTTTGGTTTTGGTTCTTTTATAATACATGCGTGTAATTGGATAAAATATGACGCATTCTATAAAAATAATATTGGGTTAATTATATCTATTATAATATTGTGTATTTTCATAAGTCTAGAGTTTAATAATAAAATAAAGAGATATTTTGCTAGTAAATAATATTTTATTATTTCGTTACTACGTTTAATAGCACCTATGCGATTCGACGACTTCGTGACGCCGCGATTAGGTTTCGTTAGATTTATTTATAATTTATTTGCAGGAGGGACTAATGAGTACAAATTCTCAGTCTATAGTGAAAACTAGAATGATGTTTAAAGAAGAATTTGAAAAATTGAGAAAAATAAAAATGCGATTATTTATTTCATTGATATTCATATATTTCGGGGTAATATCTGCCATGATCCTTTTTGGCTTATATTATCTTAAAACAAAAAATGTAAGATGGTTTTATGTGTTTTTATTTTTGGTTGTGAATTTTATAATCACAATCTTGTACGATAAATTTATTCTTAGTAAAAATCGAGAAAGATTACAAAAAGATCTCAATGATAAAACAGTTGAGATGACAAAGGGTAAAATTGATCAGGTATCTTCCGGTAAAATTAGTGGTGTTAAAATAGGTTCTATTTTTTATCAGTCATTTTATGATGAACACAAAAATATAAAAGTTAACGATATTGTCGAACTAAGCTGTTCGCAAAATGCGAAAATATTATTAGATATTACAAAAAATAACGGAGCCGAATAACGTATAAATACTGCGCACTGTGAATTCTACTATCGCTGGTTCGCCCTTTGGTTCTTTCGCCTGAACTCTTTCTTTCTCCTTAAATTCCGCCGTCAAATCATCTTGAGCAGTTGAAAGGTGGCAGAAAAGGAGAATTTAGTATTAGAATTAATGATCAATGGCGGATATGTTTTGAGTGGGATAACGGCAATTCCCCTAATTTCTGGCTTGGTTTACAAAATGATTTCGATCTTGAAGAAGAGCGATTACAAATAGGAAATGAATTATTAAAAATACATGAGTTTAATGTTGAAAATACTCCGACTCGAATTCATGCATAATCGCGATAATTGAAGATGGTAGGGGAATGCTGCGCCGGGGAAGCAATTCCATTCCTTGACTCTCTCTTGACAGCAGTTATATTTAATATAACTGTATGTTTGAAAGCGGGGTTTTATGGAAGTTGTTATTAAAAAATGGGGAAACGTCCTGCTCTTGTAATTCTCCATATAGTCTCTTCGAGATTTCGAATAATATCAGCTTTAGTAACTACTTCGAATCATTAATATTTTTAAATGGGTATATTTTATCGTAAATTGCTTTTATAACTAATTTTCCTGACTTGTCTATAACACCGTATTTGTTATTAATTTTAACATAGGCAAATCCGTCAGAAAATGATTTTGCTTCATCGTAAATTGCTTTAATTACTAATTTGCCGGATTTGTCGATAAAACCGTATTTATCTTGAATTTTAACATAAGCTAATCCGTCAGAAAAAGATTCGGCATAATCGTATGTGGGTTCAATTGCAATATTTCCTTTTTTATCAATGAAACCAAATTTGCCATTATCGTTGAATGAAGAAAGATCCTCGGAAAAATTAATTAAATATACATACTTCGGCTCCACAATAAACTTTCCTGATTTATCAATTATGCCTATTCTATTATCTAATCTGACTATTGCAGTATCTGAATTAAAAAATACTTCTTTTTGAAATATCGGTTCAATAATCATTTTACCGGTTTTGTCGGTCAGTCCCCAGTGATTATTTAGTTTTATGCTGAATAATTCATTTCTCAAAAATATTTCATCATATATTGGTTTTACGATGATTTCGCCAGTGATACTGATGAATCCGTATTTGTTGTTCTGTATTACAATAAATGTCTTATCATATAATTCAGATATAAAATCATAAACGGGTTTGATTATTTTACTTCCCTTTTGGTCAAGAACCCCCTTTTTTCCATTTAGTGTAACATATATTATTGAATAATCATTCTCATTAAAGCGAACTTCATCATAAACGGGTTTTGCAATTATTTTGCCCATATTATCAATAACGCCGTATTTATTTTTTTCTTTTACCATAATAAGTGATTTGTCATAATTATAAATTACGTCATAATTATAATCTGCAATAATCCTGCCCGTTTTATCAATAAGCCCCCATTTGTCGTTTAATAAACATTTGGCTAATCCATTTGAAAAATTTAAGCATGCTCTAAATTGTGGTTTTATGATAATTTTCCCGGACTTATCAATAAACCCGCTTTTTTGATCAATGGTGATATTGGCAAGTCCTTCATTGAATACTGGAATCTGAAGAAAATGTGAGTCGTAAATCGGGTCAATAACCATTTTTCCTGATTTATTTATAAATCCCCATTTGTTATTTGATAATACACTTGCCAATGATTCACTGAAGGCTGTTGCTTTTTCATACTGAGGTTTTGAAATCGTTTTACCTGTATTGTCAACAAACCCGCTTTTACCATTTAATTCAACGAGAGCAATTCCTTCACTAAAAGAAAAGGGGTCTTCATTATCATAAATTGGCTCTATGATATATTTACCTTTTTTATTAATAAGTCCCCATTTTCCGTTTAATCTTATTTCCGCTAATTCATTAGTAATGGTATAAAATGGATTCTTCATATTATTTCTTAAGCTGTCATAAATCGGATTAGCAATTACTTTTCCTGTTAAGTCAATAATTCCCACTTTATCATTAAGAGACATGTATGCCATCCCGTCTGTAAAAGGAGATATTGAATCATATAATGGCTTAACAATGACTTTTCCAAATTGGTTACTAATGCCGCATTTTTCATTTAATGTGTGATATATCATTCCATTATAAAAATGTATATCATCATAAATGACTGGCAAAATTACTTTTCCGGATTTGCTAATAACGCCGTATTTTTTCCCAATTTTAACTACAGCTAATAACGCATTATTGTTTGTTGAAATAGGTTCGGCAGAATAGGTGTTAGTTATAGAAAGAAGAATCACTAATCCGATTGATTTAAATGTTAAGTTGATCAAGGATTTCATTATTTAGTTCCTTTAGTCTTTTTTTATTTTGTTATATTTCTAAATTTAATAAAATGCTATGTTTAACGCTAAGTTCAATTACTATAAACTTCTAAAGGCTTTAGAAAACCAAATATTTTTCTCGATTGGTTGCTAGGCTTTTATCAACTGTTTTAATTCTATGGTGAGAAATCAAGGTAAAAAATATTTTATGTTGAAAAATGACCTGATTAAGTCTACATTGTTTTATCCAGTTGCTGTATGCGTTACAATAATAAGCTATAATTCTCAAAACTTTTGAGATTGCTTCAAGATCGACTTTTATAAAATCATTATCAAAGGCTATTGATTTTATAAATATATTAGAATAAAGACTTAAAATCTTTTCGGCCGCTTCTTTTTAGAGTTCTTAATATTATCCGACATCTTACGTATGAGTATAAGATGCATTATTTTTTTACATTTTAATATTTTGTCAAATCCGATTGTTCATTATAAGTGAAAATGTTGATAGATTCGTAATTTGTTGAATATCTTTTCGCGTCGATTATTAGGTTTTGGTATTATATTTTGCAATTCAATCTTTGGATAATGGACTTTTTTTAAACCTTATTCATTAATCTTACTTCTCTTTTGAAGTCCCGCGTTTCATTTTTTCTTAGAAATATTGTATTGAGTCATGGCCATTGAAATAATAACCAATAGTATTACAATAACGTGGCATATATTAAAAACAGTTTTGCTAGATGATATCTTTATCGGGTAAAAGCTTAACAGAATAATAACTAGAACATATTTCCAGCTTTTTCGAAAAGGATGAAATACAGGAACAATATATTCCTCCATGTATTCATCATAATACTTTTCAAATTTATTCATAGCTAAAACGCTGAGTAGAATGAATATAATCCCTAAAATAACCGCAATTGTGCCTTCAACTCTAAACCCATAAGGGCCTTTTCCTGCTGAAAAAATTTTTAAAAATACAGATGCTGAACCAATATATGCAAAAAAATAGGACATAATTATAAGTCTAGTATCTGGTTTATATTTTTTGGTTTTCATTTTAAGATTTTTATTCATATAAGATGGTTAATTGCTTTTGGCTCGGCAAATCATAATAGATTTGTTAAAAATATCAAAAAATAAAATTTAATTTGTCATTCGATATTTCAGGTATAATTAGTTTTATATTGCAAGAGCTTTTTCATCTAAAATGTCAAATCTTTTGGTTCAGATTAATATTTTCAGAGAAATATATCAGTAGAATAATGTCATTGTTCAGAATTTGAAATATAAAAACAATGAAGTGGACAGAAGGCTTTTCCTTTCACGCTTTTCTTAGAACAGTTTTTCCATGAACATAATTCATCAGAATAACCGCCTTTTGAAGATGCGAATAAATCAGATTTGATTCCATCATAATCTATCTTTTCCCAGCCGGTAACGTCTTTTATTTTTACTGCAATAGGCATTTCGTACCTGTCCCATACATCAATCGACCAATGCTGACCGCAGAATTTACATCTATACAATATCTTGAATATTTTACTGTTCTCTAGATGTTCTAATCTGCTTTCAAAATTCTTAGGTAAATCAGATAAATAAGAAAAATCTTTCAGTTCGTCACAATCGCATTTCATCATTTTACCTATATTCCGTTTATTTTCAAAAGTCATTGTCTCATGGAAAACAGATTTCTTCTCAGAATTAATAATTCTAATCTTCAATTATTAAATTGATATTCTGGAACTCCAGTGCCTCAGAAATATTTCTTAATATAACATCTTTTTCATTTAATAATATTGTCTGATTATTATCCCATTTGTTCATCGAACCGGATTTAATAATAATTCCGTAATTATCATTACTCATACTGTCTTCGATTAATAATGATAAATTTCGATCGCCCTCAATATATTCTGCCGTATAACGCCCTGTAAATAAAAAAGAAAAGCCTTCATCGCTTTCGACCCATTGTTTATTTTTCCATTTTAACATACTTTCCTCAAATAATCTATAACTTGCTCACTTGATTAATTTATTCTCAGTCTGGAAATATTTCATGTTAATTATAATATGCTCCTGAGAGCCATCTATGAACTGTATTTCCAAAAAAAGATAGTCGTTTTTTTTATTGTGCACGGAATCAAAACTGATGACGTTGATTTAATTTCATTAGGTTTTTCAGAGAAATGTGCCGGGTGAATAGTGCGTTTCCCATGGTCACTGAGTGAACGCGAAGCGTTCGTTTCGATGTGACCATAAATACGATAAATACGCTATTCTCCAGATCCAGTGCCGCTTCAGTCTACGAGGATTACAGCAGGCTTGACGATTTGATATTCCGAAGAGCCATTTTGATATGTATGAATTATATAAAACCATTAAAATGTCCGACGCAGTCGGACTCAACTCGGTCGACCGCAGCATCCGGCGAAGCCGGTGCGAGGAATTCGCCCGACAAAAGCTAGGAGTGGGATCTCAAAGGGATGAGGAGCGGCGACTGAGCTCCTCGTCCCTTTGAACATTATTGCATGATCCATGCAAGAAAGAATCACAAAGGCGAAGCCTTTGTTTGTATCCCGACTCTCGGGAAAAGATTCCAAAGTATGCAGGAACGAACCCTGCAAAGCGAGGCCTTCAATACGCGGCAGGAAGTCGCAATATAAGGCATCGCAAGAAGTCCTTGTTTGTATTCCGACACTCGGATAAAAGGTGCCGAGCACCTTTTAAATTGAAAACAACCTATACGCGTTCAGCGTACACCACTTGTCGGGTTTGCCTTTTTTTATTCCAAGCAGAGAATGAATGGTTCCGTGCGAGTCGGCTTCGAGATTGAATTTGCCGGATGAATTTTGTTTAGATACGATTTTGTTAAAGTAGGGAATTATGCCGTTGTTGAGTTGATTCTCTTCGGCAAGCAGTTTCAGAATTGATAGTAAATCGGTCTGGGACAAAACCGGATATATTATTTTCGAGAAATCATCATTGCAGTAAATTCCTCTGTGCTCATTTTTTAGAGTGAAGACTGAGTTTTTAAGATACTTGATTCCTTTCTTTACTTCAAGATGATATTTGTTGTAGATATTTTTATAAGGAATAAGCGCGCCGAGTACGCATGCAGTAGAGATGATGCTTGAAGACAATTTCTCGTCATCTTCGCGCTGAAGTCCCTTGCCGGTTTTTCCTGAAAAATAAAGTTTTATGCTGTCCTTAAATCCCGCAACCGGAGAATAAAACCATCCTCCGTCGCGGCGCTGAATTGAAATAAGCCACTCTGCGCATGAATGTATTTCTTCACCGCAGTAGCCGCTTTTAATGAGCGATTTTAATATTGATCCTGTCCACCCAGCGCATGGAGTCTTTGGTTTCCATTCGGGCGAAAATCCTTTTCCTTCAATGAATGACTTCTCGATTATTTTTTTTATTACAGGCTGAATAAACTTTTCATCAGCTCGCATTGCGCTTTCGGCTGCAAAAGTGAAATAGTGAATTGTTGAGTTTAATGATTTGTGTGATTTATCACTGAATGTTTTTTCGAAATAGGACACGGCTTCTTCGTAGGAGACTGAATAATCTTCGTGAAGTATTTCTGTTATGGTAAGGTTTCTTATGATTGGATTGTTTTTTTCGAGCAGCCAGTCGATGACGGGCTGCTTAAAATAAGGATTCATTTCGCTGTAAAAGTTCCAAGATTTGCCTGAATCGCCGGATTTGTTTTATCGGCTTCGGCAGCTTTCTTTATCATTTCCGCCGCTTTGTCTTTTTTGCCCTGGGCGAAATAGCTTGCTGCAAAGTTGTTCATTATCTCAGGTGATGAAGGGTTCACAGAATATGCCGTAGCGAACGCGATTTCAGCTTCAGGGTATTTTTTTAGCATCATGAAAGTTTTTCCGAGTTCGTTCCATGCCGCGTACATTTCGAAATCAGCAGATGTTGCTTTTTCTAAAAGTTCTTTTGCGCCCCAGAAGTTTCCGAGACCGTAACGCGCCTTTCCGATTATATAATATGCCATGGCATTGTTTTTTTCTTTTTCGGCGATTTTCTGGCCGACTCTTACTGCGTCGGTGTATTTTTTCATTTCAAGATAAACGAGACCGACATCGATCATTGCATTGGTGTCATTCGGTCTTATCTGAAGGCATCTTCCAAGATGGGAGAGTGCATTTTCATATCTTTTCATTTTCCAGTGATTGTGACCTGCAAGAAAACGGAGTTTGTAGTTGGGAGAATCGGCAGTCATATCTTTTGCGGCATCAAGTTCTTCTGCAATTACCTTCAGAGAGTCGTCATACTTGCCTTCTGTAAAAAGCTTGAGAGCTGAATTATAGTCTGCGAACAGAGGAAAAGCCGCGATGCAGAAAATTACCGGAAAAATGATCTTTTTCATTATAATACCCCTTGGACATGAAAATCATCGGCTTTTGACGGTCAAAGCGTCAAGAAATTTTTGGTTTGACCTGAGCTCATTGTGATTGTCGAATATAAAAAGTAACGCCGTTTGAGGTTAATTATGAAACTAAAGATTTGTCTGGCTGCTTTATCTGTCTGTTTACTTTCTTCTATAATATATCCCGGATCGGTTAATTCTCATAATCTGAATGCAGAACCTCTGGAGGGAAGTCCCGGATACTATGCGCTTGCTGTTAAGTTTAAATCGGTTGAAAAGGTTTCCATAAGCACAATGCTCCCTGCTGAATCTCTCGGGAAAAAACATGAGATGATTGTTCTTCCGCGGAATGACTGGAGTTATGATGAAAAAACGGGTTTGATAGAACTTAAAAGAAAAATTGATAATTCTGTATACATCGTAAGAGCGGAAGGAAAGTTTGAGATACCTTTGCGTGTTAAGGTTTCAGGCGGTGAAAAAGCTTCCAATATCAGATTTGTTTATAATGGAAAAATAGGAAAAGCTGGTGCAGATTTTTCTTATGATGAAAAAATGAATGAGATAAAACTTCTCCCGTGTGTTTCTGGAGATGAAAAATATATGCTCCAGTATTCAACATCAAATGGGGCATGCAGTATCGGTTCGATGAGTTCTTCTGATATGACGCGAGAAATCCGTGCATATTTTGAATGGCCGGTAGACGGAAACTCTCGTGCAATTGACGCCTCTTGCCGCAAATTCAGCCCTGTAAATGCGTCTTTCAGCGGAGTGTGGCTTGTTCATCTTCTTCCGCGGCGTGACGGATATTTCGGAAAAGATTTAATAAAAGGTTTTACGTGGGATGAATCTTCGAACACCCTTATTCTTTCCGAACCAGTTGACCTTGAGAAGTATGATGTTTATATTTTCGGAGAAGAGAAAGCCCGGCATAATTAATTTGCCAATGTGCGGATTTTGTGCGATAATAGTTAAGAGGTTATGATGAATACTGTTAAAGTTGAAGGAACTGATAAGGGACATGTACTTTTGCTAGGTTTGAGCACCTGCATCTGGTGCAGAAAGACCAAGGAATTTCTTGAGTCAAACAATGTTCAGTTTGAATATGTTTATGTGGATCTTCTCGAATCCGAAGAAAAAGATAAAGTTAAGGAAACACTTAAGAAATGGAATCCTGCATGTTCATATCCTACTCTTGTTTTGAATAATTCTTCGTGCGTGATCGGTTTTGACGAAGAAAAAATCAAACTGGAGCTTTTATTATGAATTCGGAAGTTTCAGAAAAAGAAGCAGAGGATCTTTATAAAAAGATCAAATCCGCGGCTGATTCAGGCGGTTATATTCTTAATCCTGATAATTCTTTCACGCTTGCACTGATAGAAGGTCTTATCGTAAACGAAAAACGTTATGGATATCAGGCATGCCCATGCCGTCTGGCTTCGGGAACAAAAAATGAAGACCTTGACATAATTTGCCCATGCGACTACAGAGATCAGGATATCAATGAATTCGGAGCCTGTTACTGTGCTTTATTCGTCAACAGGGCAATAGCGGACGGAAAGCAGAAGCTTCTGCCTGTACCGGAAAGAAGGAATCCTGATAAAAAAGATTCTTCTACGGAAACGGTTTCTGCGTCAAATTTGAAATATCCGATATGGCGTTGTACCGTGTGCGGATATATTTGTGCCAGAACCAATCCGCCGGAAATTTGTCCTATTTGCAAGGTTCCGAAAGAAAGATTTGAAATATTTATGAAATAAGGAAGAAACATGAAAAAAGTCATTGCTTTATGTCTTGTAATGCTTGCTCTTGAATGCACAGCAAAAAAAATCGATTATAAGGATACTATGTACGCAGAAATTGTAACAAACCACGGAAAAATCAAACTCGAGCTCTGGCACTCGAAAACACCTATTACGGTAGAAAATTTTGTCGGACTTGCTTCCGGTACAAAAGAATGGACTCATCCCGTTTCTGGGGAAAAACTGAAGAAGAAATATTATGACGGTCTCATCTTCCACAGAGTCATAAAGGATTTTATGATTCAGGGCGGATGTCCTCTCGGAAAAGGAACCAGCGGACCTGGTTATAACTTCGAAGACGAATGTTATGATAAAAGCAAGGCAACAGAAATTAAGGGGAATTTCACAACTGATGAAGAAGCAATGCTTGTTTTCAATCAGATTCTTCTTCCTTACTTTCAGGCAAACGGAGCCAATGCGGATAAAGAACTTCTTGCAATTGTGAACGAATGCCAGCAGAAGCAGTCGGCAAAACCGCTTACAAAACATCCGGTTGAATATTATAAAGATAAAACAAAGATTAATGCCGCAGTAATGACCGGCGGTGAACTCATCGCTAAAATAGAATACGGCACAATATGTATGGCAAATGCCGGACCTAACACAAACGGTTCGCAGTTTTTCATCGTAACAAAAAAAGACGGATGCGACTGGCTTAACGGAAAACATACCGTTTTCGGAAAGGTTATCGAAGGAATGGATGTTGTCGAGAAAATTCAGTCTCTTAAAACAGCTCCGGGGGATAAACCGGTTGAAGATGCTGTGATAAAAGAAATAAATATTCTGGATAAGTAATCCGCCGGCAGGATAAATTATGGATGGATCGACTCCGAACGAAGAATTCATAGAGATGATGAGGTCGGAAAAAATCGCCGACCAGACCATCATCGATGCTCTGGATAAAAAAGTCTATGATATGAGAAATCTAATCGAGGTTGGAGCGAGTTTATCTTCTAACCTCGAATTTAATTCTCTGGTTGATTCGATTCTATACAGCTGTATCGGACAGATGTTTATAGAAAAAATTGCGATTATGCTCGAAGTCGATATTGATAATTCAAATTTTATGATCGTAAACAAGAAGGGATATCCGGCGGACAGTATTTCGCCGGCGCTTCTCCTTCCGGGTGATTCTCCTCTTTCAATTTATCTTACCGATAATCCGTTTCCAGTTGAATATGAGTCGTTGTATGAACATGCCGAACTTGTCAGAGATCTGAATATCCTGAAATCGCTTGAGCCGAATCTTCTTGTTCCGATGAAATCCAAAAACTCTCTCAATGGTATTATAATAATAGGAAACAAGATTCAGGGCGGGCTTTTTTCTGCCGATGAACGTGAATTTCTCCGCGGACTCGGACGCTTTGCGTCTATTGCTGTTGAAAATTCACGTCTTTATCAGATGGCTACGATGGATAGAATGACAAAGCTTTATATTCATCATTATTTTCAGCAGAAGCTTTTAGAAGAAATAAAAAACGCAAATAGATACAAGACTCCCTTGAGTATTTTTATTTCTGATATTGATCATTTTAAAAAATTCAATGATACCTACGGACATCAGCAGGGCGATATCGTCCTTAAAGAGGTTGCGGTATTGTTTAAAGAAGCATTCAGAAAGCTTGATGTTCCCGCGAGATACGGCGGTGAGGAATTTGCCGTAATTCTGCCTGATACCGATATAGAAAAGGCTGTCATGATAGCTTCCCGCTACAGAAAAAGAGTAGAAGCTTATGAATTTTCGGGACAGAAGGAGCCTCTGCATGTAACAGTCAGTATCGGCGTTGCGCAGTATGATCCCAACAGGGATTTTGAAAAAAGAGATATCATAGAACGTGCCGATAAGGCTTTGTATAAGGCAAAAGAATCAGGAAGAAACAGAGTGGCGGCTTCAAAATGATTTCGGATAATTTTGAATCAAAAAGCAAATTCGAACAGGCATATTATTTTGAAAAGCAGGGCAAAACCGAAGAAGCGATTCATTACTATGCGGGAATAGGAAAGGATGAGCCGAGACACAGGGAAGCCTTGCTTTCAATGGCTGCTCTTTATTCCAAATTAAACAGAACGATTGATTCACTCTTCTGTTTTGAAAAGGCCGTCTCAATTGAGCCGGATTATCTCTCCATTTTTAATATCGGAAATATCTACTATAAACTGGCTGATTATAAAAAAGCTGTGCTGTTTTTCGACAGGGCGCGCGGAATGAAAGAAAGTTTCATGCCTGCAAAACTGATGCTTGGTCTCGCTTTCAGCAGAATGAATAATTTTACGGCGGCAGAATCGTGTTTTCATGAAGTACTTACCGTGTCTCCCGCAAATGAAGTCGCACTCATTGCTCTTTCAATGCTCAAATACGAACGCGGTGATTTTGAAAGTTCGGAAGAACTTTCAAATAGAATTCTTCTTATTAACCCTTCTAATGTTACGGCAAAAAAACTCCGCTACAAGGTTCTTCTTAATCTTGGCCGCATCGAAGAATCAAAGGAAGAAGTTCTGGATCTTTCAAAAACCGATAAAAAATATACCGATTATTCGGCATACGTTTCCGCGCTTCCTCTTGAAACTTTTTCGGACAAATACGGAACAATGGAATCAAAGATCGAAACGCTTGAAAAAAAAGCTGAAGAAACTCATGATCCGAAAACAATGGTTTCTCTGAGCCTTTGTTACCTGCTGCGCGGAGACTCGGATTCGGCGATTGAATTTCTGTATAAGGCCAGAGAAGTTTCATAGTCCGGAGTTCTGATGAAAAAGATTACCGTTCCGGATGATATTCTTACTGTAGCAGAAAATTCATTAATCTGTGATGAGCTGACTTTTGTTTCTTACAGAACAAGCCTGAAATGTGAAACTGTCAGTGCAATATTAAAATCCGACATTCTTGTTTATATCATTGGCGGTGAAAAAGAGATTCAGCGCGAAGGAAAATCTTTTATTGTCAAAAAAAATGAAATCGCGCTTATAAGAAAAGGCTCATGTCTGATGAAACAGTTTTCAACGGATGAAACATATTCTGCGCTTATTTTTATTTTAAGCAGAGATTTTCTTTCTGAGTTTTCAATGCGTTACGGAGAAAAGTTCGCGGACAGAAAGGATACGTCTGAAACTGTTTTCTGCGTAAAGGCGGGCAAAAGAATTAGAAGCTGTATCGATTCGCTTTTTCCATATTTTAATGAAAAGGCTGGATTCGAAAAAGATATTGTTAAAATTAAGTTCAGTGAACTGATGCTGAATTTTATAGAAGAGGTTCCGTCGGTATGTTCTGTTCTTTTTGAAAAGGAAACATCCTTATCCTCCAGAATTTTAAACGTAATGGAAAAATCGTTTCTTGAAGATATCGGTCTTGAGACTATTGCAAAACGATGCGGAATAAGTCTTTCAAAATTTAAAAACGACTTCGAGAAAAATTTTCAAACAACACCGCATAAATGGATAATAAACAGGCGGCTTGATCTGGCTGAAAAAATGCTTAAATCAACTGATAAGAAAATAATTGAAATTTGCCAGGATTCATTTTTCCCAAGTCAGTCAAATTTCTCTGTGCTGTTTAAGAAACGCTTCGGCGAAACCCCGCTTGAATACAGACGTAATTCAACAAAAACTTTTTCAGATAATAAAATAACCGAATAGAAAAGAAATCTTTTCATTAATATCTCATTGTTGTTTAACGGTTAGATGTTTCCGACAGACCGTTAAATAATAGTTATGAAAGAGAGGCTTTATGAGGAAAATGAATTTGGCAAAAGTATTGTTTTCGTTATTGCTGATTTCGCAGTTGTTGTTTTCGGCAGATGCAGGCAAAGTCGCCGGATTAATAAAATGGTATGGTCAGGCAGCCGTATCGATGACGCTTGAAGGAAAAAAGATTGTCATTGATCCTCTGCATATTTCCAAAATCGAGTATGCGGATATCGTTATGATTACGCACAGCCATGATGATCATTTATCTCCTGCTGATATGAAGAAAGTAGTCGGACCTGACACGATTATTGTGACCGCAAAAGAAGCAGAAGCTACGATTAAGAAACATTTTAGCAATAAAATAATTTCTTTATTACCAGGACAGAAAATCAATATCGGCAAAATCGAAATAAAAGCTGTTTCCGCTTATAATATCCGTAAAGTTAAGTTTCATCCTATTGAAAAGAAATGGCTTGGATTCGTTATTACTGCTGACGGAATAAAAATATATCACACGGGTGATACTGAATTTATTCCTGAGATGAAAGAGATAGATGCCGATATCATAATACTGCCGCTCGGACAGACATATACTTTTGACAGTGTCGATGAAGCTGTTAAAACTGCAATTGAAACAAAGTCGGAAATCGCCATTCCGGTTCACTACGGTGAATATGAAGGAACTGTTTCTGATGCTAGACAGTTCGCTGAAAAACTTCGAGGAAAAATCAATGTGATTTTAAAGGATAAGGAAAATGAAAGGTAAAACAGCCGAGGATAAATTTAAGAACGGACATAATTGTTCTCAGGCTGTATTCTGCAGTTTTTGCGAAGAATTCGGTTGTGATGAAAAAACCGCACTTTCAATCGCGACGGGTTTCGGCGGCGGATTCGGAAGACAGGGATTGATATGCGGATGCCTGAGCGGAGCTGCGATGGTTATCGGAATGAAGTTCGGTAGTGAATCAAAGGGAAATCCTGAAGTGAGGAACAGAACTTATGACAGGATAAAAGAGTTTTCAGAAATATTTGAGCAGAAATTCGGTGAAATAAACTGCGCCGATATAATTAAACTCAGGCTTGATAAACCAGAAGACAGGCAAACTGCCGATGATAAAAATATTTTTGCTCTTAAATGCTCTGCCATTGTGCGTGAAACAGCGGTGATGTTGAGTGATTTTTTGGATTAACCTGATGCTGCAAGAGTTTCTTGCAGCACATATTAATTTCGCAATAAGTATTTAAAAAAATCGGGAAATTATGTTTTAAAAAAATATAGTCAAATCGTGTAATTAATTAAGTTGGCTGGCTAAAAAATCGCGTTTAATTAAATATTTTTCAAATAGGACTATTAAGAGCGTTTAAGCTGTTTTGTTCCAATAGATGTTTATCAAAGCACGTTCTTTGTGATTTTGATCAATTCGGAAAACAGTTTGTTTTAATTATTATTGTTAAAGAATTTAATATGTCTGATGATTCTTTACTGGAAGTCGGCAGATATAGTTTTTGTTGTGAGGGAATATGAAATTTGGTAAATTTATTGCAGTTTTTCTTTTGCTTCTTTCTTCCGTATTTTTTGCAATTAACTTAATTATGATGAAATATTTGAATTGTGCGATTGGCAAATTGATAATAGTTGTTCCTGTTTCATTTTGTCTTGGCATTGCTTTCTTTTTATTTCCTGGAGAAGGATTATTTCAACAGATTGATGCAGATAAACCTGTTTTGAAGCAAATCTGGAATAAATCGAAAGTTATTGAGAAGATTGCATGGTTTAGCGGAGGGATTATCGGGTTTATAATCGGAATAATTGTGTGGTATAATATTAAGTTAGTATACTCGGCAATATGCTAACTTGACGGAGGAAGATCCTCTTAATTCTGATTTATGAATTGATTAACAATAAAATCACTAATGTTTTAGTTTTTTTATGGTATGAATATTGATTACATATTAATTTCGGCATTGAATAAAATGGAAATAATACTTAGTAATGAATTCTGATAAGATATATTCATTAATTATAGTAATAGAAGATCTTTTTATGGTAGGCACGAATTGCGACTATAGTGAATAAAGTGTCATTTATGTTTACTAAGTGATAAATATTGGCTTATGAAATATTAAGAAATTATTGTGTATAATAATTTCTTAATATTCTAGTAATTAATAATGCTTGCAGAATGCTTGTTCTCAGGTAATTAAGTCGGATTAGTTAAATTATTGTTCAAGTCAAGGTGGTTAGATGCGTTCGGCAGTAATAATTACATCTATTGCGGCGTTTTTGGCTACAATTCTGCTGTTAGTTTTACCTTTACGAAAAGATCTGGAGCGGAACTCCTCAGAAGTAATTCCATTAAAGATTTGGCGGGTTAACGATCCTTTTTGTTCTGGATTCTCCCATGAGATTGATTTAAGTGAAAAAAAAGATAAAGACAAATATTCTCAGTATATAAATCGTACAGGTTGTAGTTCTTTTCAAGCCAGTGTTTTTATTCCTGATAATTTATCATTAATTACAACTGCCATTTTTTTCCCGGGAATTGATGATGCTGATGAAACATTTTTCAACGGAATTCTCATAGGAAAGACAGGTCGGTTCCCTCTCTCGGAAAACAATCCTGATGGTTATATTTCTGCTTGGGTTTATCCAAGAGTCTACATTCTTCCCGGGAATATCATTAAATATAATTCTGAAAATCTTATAGAAGTACGCATTTATAATCATTCCGGACAAGGCGGATTTTCGGAATTGTCAGTTCCCCTTATAGGGGATTATTCTTTTTTGACTAAAAAGAGCCGGCTTATTTCCTTTGAAAGAAATATTCCAAGAATTGTTGCGATTTCATGTTTAGGAGTTTTTGCAGTATATCTTGTGTTTCTGATAGTTGCATTGAGTGGCCGGGGAATAACTCGATATTTCTTGCAAACTATTATGCATGATATTATGCCGGTTGAACTGTTTAAGCCGTATAATCTTGAAGAATTCAAAAGATATAATTTTCCGTACGATCTGGCTGTGAAATATATGTATGCGGTTTTTATGATTCTTTTTTTAATTATTTTTATGTTTTATGAAATAGTATATGGAGATTCCGGATTACCTGGCATGGCTGTTTATGGTGTTAAATATCATATGCATATTTTATACTTAGGATTTATTTTTCTTATTCTTTTTTTTCGTAGAGATTTTTTCTCAGGTTTTGGCGGAGAAAATAATAAGTGTTCAAAAATAATAATTATTTTTTTTAAATTTATAACTAGTCCGGTATTATTTCTTATATATTCTGTTTTAGTCTTTATGCAGTCTTCGATTTCATATTATAGCGATTTTATTGATAGAGGATATTGGGTAATATTGTTTTTTCTGTCCGTTTTCGGGACAAAGTATGTCGTAAATTTTGTTGTACTGTTTTCAAAGAATGTCGGCAGAAATAGAAAACATTTTCTCTTTAAAAATTTCTTTCATATGATTTTCGTATTCACTTCCTGTTTAACTGTATTTTTATATCTTTCGAAAAATCCTTACGTAAGTGAAAATGGAATTGTTTTCGGTATAATATTGTGTGTGCTCGCTATTAATCTTATTATTTCTTCTGATGATAAGCATTTTAAACTTTATAAATCAATGAGCAAAGTTATCAGTGAAGTTTCTGAGGACAGCAATAGCCGGATAGCTGCAGCTAGAAGATTTATTGAGCGAAATGCGTATTCTGATATTTCAAGATCAGATATTGCAGCAGCCGTTGGAATGTCCCCGGAATATCTCAGCCGTATGTTTGCAGCGTCTACAGGAAAAACTTTATCTGATTACGTTACTGAGATTAGAATAAAGAATGCAAGTGAACTTTTAATTTCCACTGATAAAACTGTAATTGAAATATGCTTTGATTCGGGTTTTTCGAGTCTGAGAACTTTTAACCGCACATTCCAGAAATACTTCCTGATGAATCCAACTTCATTCCGACAAAAGAAAAATGCTGCATTTGGTAAATTTTAAGCCTGCTGATTGATTTTTTCTGGATGCTGTGAAGTTGTCTTATTTTTAAACCGGACATAATATGCTTTTTCTCATAATGACTGGACTCTCTATATCAAACGAATAATATTTCTGAAATGAATTAAAACTAATAACTTGGATAACAAATGAATAAGATTTTATTTGTGCTTTCTGTATTATGTTTGTCCGGGTCAGTTTGTACAAAGATTTCAACTCCTGAAGAGGAGGCGAGAAAGTCAATGAATGAACTGATATCTCTCACGGAAATTATGACTAAGAGAATTGAGAATGTGAAAACAGAACAGGAGGCAGCAACTGTCATGCTTGAGTTTTCTGTAAAAGCAAAAAAAATTATAGATACGCGTAAGTTTCTTGAGAAAAATTATTCTGAATTGAGAGAAATTGAAATGAATCCATTGTTTCTTAATGAGACATCAAGGTTTAAAACGGTATTTATGACATATGAAAATGCTCAAGCTGTCACATGCGGAAAATATCCAGATTCTAAAATAATTAATTCTGCATTTGATGCGTTTGTTAAGGTATTCAGATAAGTTATACTGCAGAGAAAAGCAATTGGCTTAATGTAAGTATGTATTATGCTTCCTTGGTTTAAGCATTATACGGTAATAAATTAGAGAGGTGTTTTTGTGGTTAGGAAATTATCAGTTTTGATGATGTATGTTTTATCAATGATGCTTCCTTTGTCGCTCTATTCGGGTGATTTTAAATGTTCGGGTGAGCGTATAGAAAAGAATGGAAGTACATGGGGTGTGTATCGTTCTGACGGTTATGTGTTTCGTATTGAAAAAAGCGGTTATACTATAGCATTTGTAAAAAGCAGAGGAAGCAAATGGGCGATTGAGGATACAGGCTCAAATACTCTTGCCTGGCTTAACGGAAGCAATATTGAACATGTAAACGGAAGTTCGTGGACAAGTTTAAGTACGGCGAAATCGTTTTGTGAAGCGCCTGATCAAATCGCTGCGGCCATTTGGGTTCTTTCTCAGCTAGGTAAATTATGATAAAGTTCAAACAGGTTTTAACTGATGATGATTACATAAAAGCCGGTATCGCGGGATTTAAGCGCAATGTGATGATGAGAATTCTGTTTATCCTTTCGATTTTACTTGTTGTTGTAGGCTTTTTTCTTATTTTAGTTAGTATCCCATTATTTATAAGCGGAGAATATGTATATACTATTTGCGGGGTATTTTCGATATTATGGGGAGTAATTAATTTATTCAAAAAGAAAATATACCTAAAGCGACTTTTGAACATCGTACGATCAAACAAAAATTATGGTTCTGAAATGTTTATCAAAATTGATGACGACGGAATGATTGAATTGTCCAGAGGTAGTGATAAGAATCTTTCTGAACTTAAAAATTACTACGGATACGCAGTGACAGATGATGCTATACTTCTGTATCCGCAGAAAAATCTTTTTATGATCCTTAAGAAGGAAATGCTTGGTGAAAACTGGGATATTGCTCTGGATTATTTGATAAGTACTAATCTGAAACGTATTTTTTGATTATTTCTAATCAGAGTAATTCTTTCTGTATTTAGTTCAAACTGTGACATTACCGGAGGATAAGTGTGAAAAATATAATATGCCGTCAATTTATAATAGTCCAGGCGCTAACGTATGTTTTTGCAGGATGCGGAGGAGGAGATGGAAAAGATAGCGAATCAGACCAAATCACAATTAGTTTTAGCATTCCTGAATATTATGATGATATTATAACCAAAACTGGAAACTATATTATAGAGGAAGGCAAGACGGTAAATATCTATGGTATTATGAAAGATCATTTTGACAGTCTTTCTGATAATATTATAATTGAATCGGATTTTCTTGGGTCGGGTTTAACGGGATCCGGGGCAGTAAATATTAGTATCTCTGATTCTTTTAAAAATAGTAAGAGATACATAATTGCAATAGCGGGTGATTCTTTTGATTTTAAAGGAAAGACAATGGCTGACATTAAAAAAGCTGTTGCTGACGGGATTATCCTTTGGGGACAAACAAAGGATTCGAATGGTAATGCGCAGTTAATTGAACTGACGGATAATTCCTTTGTTAATTCTCTGAAATTTGCGGGATGTCCGGGAAAAACCAGGGTTTGTAGTATCGAATTTACAATGCCCTCAGATTATTATAATACTTTTGATGCGGTTGATTCAATTCGAAAAATTCCAGCGGGGAAAGAGGTTTATTTTTATACAATTGATTCTATAGGCGATCCCCTAATTTCCGATTCTTTGATTTATAAAGGGAAAACTTCAAAAGAAGGGGGAGCTCTTTCATTTGTTATGCCGGATTCATTGAAAGGAAAGGAAAAGTATATTTATTCAATTATTATTTTATCCGGTGCATTTGATTTGAATGGATCAGAAAAATGTGATTTGGAAAATGCGATTATAAATGGAGATATATTGTTTGGGAAAATATATCCTGATGCTGGGGGATCCGAAATAGTTTCCTTGAAAGAAAAGAATGTGATTTCTAATCTTAAATATATTGGGAAATAAATAGTTGGGGAAATTAATTCCAATTTTCAAAGATGATTGAGTTTGAGATCGAGATTGATTGAAATTGACTAATTCTTTCATTCAGATAATTTAAAAAGAACTTGATTTTTGACTGGAAAAGATGGTTTTATTTATTATGAATAAAACCATCTTAATTTTATGTATTCTGTGTTTTTTCTCCTCATGCGATTTTTCAGATGATGACAGTGAAGATCTGGAGTCCAGTCTGAAAAAAATTAAAATTATAAATAATACCGACAAAACTGTTTCTGTTTATTGGGTAAGGGAAGAAGGCGGAGTACCTGAACAGCGAACGGATACAGTTGCCGCAGGAAGCTACATATTTATAAATATTCAATACAGGATTCATGTCGATGGACAGTTTTCGGTTGTATATAATGGTTCAGTACACGGTTACGATACCGACGTTTCATCCGGTGATCAGCAGACGATAACGATTGAAACGTGGGATTTTCCATGATAAGAGTTCGCACAGTACTGATTCTGTTAATATTATCATGTATTGTTTCATGCAGCGGAGCCGATAACGGAGAAGTTACTGTTGCCAATGATACTGATAGAATAATCAGAGTATACTATGAAACTGAATCTGAGGTTTCTGATGAAGAAACAGATGATGATGACAATTATTCATTTCCATCTGATGAAGATGAAAATGAAGACGAAGATAATACGAAATTAGTTGATGTGAGTAATTTTTCTGAAATAAGTCCGGGCGAAACGAAAACTCTTGAGGTAAAAAGCAGTATAACGTTCGACGGTTATATCAAATCATCATACTGCGGCATCCTTATGCGTTTCGATATAGATTTCAATATTTTTGATCAGGCTGATATCACAATTAAGAAACATGATTTTATAGATGATGTTCTCTCGAGATGATTCTGTGAGTGCTTAAGGGTGAATGAAAAAAATGTTTCAGAATGAATATGTCCGGAGAATGCAGGTAGTTGGTTTTGTTATAAGTTTTGGTGTTCTTTTTTTATTGGCAGGTTTTGGATTATGGGAGAAATATTTTCCTGATAATAGTTTGAGATACGGCATAAACAAATATTTTAATGACTGTAAAATTAAAAAAATCAGAATCTATTATGGGTCAAACCCGGATGAATCAGAATTCATTAAAGAAATTACTGATATAAAAGTAATCTTCGGATTTGTTCAATCAATAAATAAATCATCTGAATATGAACCGAATCATCCGGTTTACGGAAAATATTATTTCACAAGAGTTTTTATAGAAGGTAATAGCCATTATGATTTTCAGATTACATTTATAGATCAGGATGGTTATGCTTACATAGAAGATTTTAACAACTCTGCGCCGGATATGAAAAGCAAAAGTTTATGTCATTGGTTTTATGCAAACAAGATATATTGATGTGCGTCTTAGTTGTGGTCTATATCTTGGAAATGTTATTGTTTCCCTGTGACTCTAATAAATGACAAAGTAAGAGAAAGGTAAAGGAAGCTTCAAGGAATGGGAGGCATATTCAAGCAAGTGAATTTGAACGGGTATCATTATGCGGGAAACAATCCTGTGAAGTTTGTTGATCCAGATGGGAAAAGATCAGATGAAGCTTGGGTATAGGATATGATAACAAGACCGAAAAAGGAGAAGAAGTAATGAAGCGAATATTAATCTCTGTTTGTTTAGGTTTGTTAGTATTTGTGACGTGCGGTAATGCTAAATCAAAAACAAAACAATCAGATTGTATTTGGGGAGAATGGAAAGTAAAAGGAGCAGAAGGGTATCTTTATGTTTATAGTAGTAAAAATAATTTTGCATGCGTTGGAAGAGATGCTCTTAATTTTTTTTAATGTATCTAGCATGAAAGGTGAATATCCAGATTTTATTTTAGTTATTACATTTAGAGGTGAGGAAAAATTTGTTTCTGGTGGTGAATTGATTATGCATTTTATTACAAAAGACAATGTGTGGCTTGAAAGTCGGTTTAACAAAGAGTTAGAAGAAAGTTTTAGTCGTCGTGTAAAGAATGGTGCTGATATATGGATAAAAACCGGTAAAGAAAATGTTTATCATAGGTTGCCAGAAAGAAATGATGATGAAATGACCCCTCCTTGAGTTGATTAGGTCTGAAAAATCCAACCGGCTTACGGATAAGCGGCCATATGTCGTCATTGGAAAGCAATGAAGCAAAACGATTAGTTTATCGGAAGCCGGGGCAATGGGTGAATGTCGAAAGCAGGGTATATTGATTAGAACTAAGCATATGAAGCAGATAAAATTATGCGTATGCTGAGCGAAGCGAACAAACGCGTAATGAAATTATATAATAAAAGGAGAACAACCGAGCAATCAGGTGATTGGAGATTTGGCTAGAAATCTCGATCAGAGACCGGGCGGGTCTGGTCAGAAAGTTTTGGATGAAGGTTTAGGACCGAATCGGGCTTCATCCTCAACTTATTGTGCTACAAACAGTCTTTTTCTTGGAATTGCAAAACTTGGGAATATAGAACCTACAATGGAAGGGTATAAAAAGTTTGTGAGGTATGTTGTAGATAAATAATATATTAAAGAAATACCTGGTGAGGGTATATGTTTTGAGAAAGTAGCAAATGATTATGGAATTGATTATAAAAGAACATTTTCAGAAGAGACTCCAAGTCCTAGTGATAAATATATTGGATTGCAATCAACAGAGGGAATTGTATTGATGATTAACGCTATTCATCACTTTGTGACAAGCGTAACAGGAGGCAGGGCTGATAACGAATACAGCTTTGATAATGGTGGTGTCAGGAATATCGGAAAGCGGCAAATGAGAGGGCGATTAGAAGTTCGTTCCGAACGTATTGATGATTTGATATTATTAAAGCGGAGATGATGGGAGGAATATATGAAAATTATATTTTTGTCTGCAATACTATTCTTTGTATTCTGCGGAACAGGGGCCAAAGACTTGGGTGCTCTATCCGAGGAAGAGCAAAAAATATTTAATGAGGTACAGTCTTATGCTGGTTATGTTAGTAAAAATAAAACAGGATCAATTGATATCTTGATAAGTGATAAAACCTCAAATAAGAAGAAAATTGTTGCTGATGACGTAGCATTTGAGAAGCTAATGTTATTCAAAGATAGAATTACTTTTCTTCAGATAAGCTCAAATCTGATGACAGCTAAGAGTTATAAGAAGATTGGAGAGTTTACAAGATTAAAAGAGTTAGTTTTTAGTGATGCAAAGAATTTTGATGATGACTGCGCGCCGATGCTTAGAAAGCTTGTTGATCTTGAAAGATTTGCTGTAACGGGAGATGATGTTAAAGATATAAAGATTACAGGGAAAACGCTTAAAGAGATTAGCGGTCTTAAAAAATTAAATGAAGTCTGCATTGAAAGCAATTATATTTTAGACGATGATATTGAGTACTTAGCCGACCTTCCTAATCTTGTTTCATTGGTTGTAACAGGTAGTGGAATTGCCGACAAGGGAATTGAAATGCTTGCGGCACAGAACCATCCGAATTTAAAAAAGCTTGATTTGAGTCGGACAAATCTGACAGACAAGGGAATGGATTATTTAAAGAAAATTAAAAGTCTAAACAGCTTGTATGTCATAGGAACGAAAGTAACGGAAAAAAAGAAAAGAGAAGTAGAGAAAGCTATTCGTTCAAGCGTGGGCGCTGATCCTAATTTCTTAGTAGTTTCACAGCCCATAGGGGAAGGGAAAATAGAGAAATAGCAAAGTTGTAACAGAACTCGTATCAACTTAATCTGTGGGAATTCTCTATGTTAATAAAGAAAGAAAAAATAGAAGACCTTGAATTTATGGATGTAGAGCCCTATGATGAAGAAATGAGATCAGGTTGGTGAACCATATGTTGCACCTAGAGATAAACAAAATTCTAGCAAACCAGATTTTGAAAATGAAGGTAAACTTGTTGTTTTTACAGCGAAATCAGAAAATATTAAAGAGGAAAATAATAAATGAAAATAAAATACGCAAATATGATTTTTTTGCTAATCCTATTTTTTAGTAGTTTATCAAACATTTTAGCATCTGAGTCGAAATTGGAAGATAAAAAAGCTATTGCGATAAATGAAAGTTTTAATATTAGTAAAGAGGATTTGCCTAAAATTAAAAAAGAGGCATTGCTAGGTTCAAGTGAGGCTGCATTTAAGTTATTTAATTATTATGAATTATATTTATATGATGTTGAACAAATGATGTATTGGTTAACAATTGCTGTTGAAAATGGACATGTATATGCTCAATATCATTTGGCATTTTTCTTATATAAAATTTCTACACCTGAATGTAAATTTAGGGCTAAATTCTGGGCTAAAAAAGCACAAAAAAATGGGGTTAAAGAGGCAAAAGAATTATTACAAGAATTAGAAAATGAATAACTCCCTTACTGTGGACTTTCTAGTAAAATGAGTTTCGTCTAACGTTGCTTATGGATTATGTACTGCCATGTCAGACCCAACGCAAAATCAAACTGAGGTGTATAAATATCCGGACACTGAGACGAGTTTCATGCCGGCTTTGTTTTCTTTGAATAAAACAATTCCCAACCGGCTTACGGTAGGCGTCCTATCATCATTGGAAAACAATGAGCCAAAACGATCCGTTTTTCGGAAGCCGGGTCAAGGAATGAATGCCCTGTTTGTTCGCACAGGAGATGCATGGATGGTTGGGTTACCTATTTGTCAAAATGACGGGTAGGACGACAGAGCAAAAATCTCAGAGGTGGCAAGGTTGATTCAAGATGCCTGAATGACCACGTATTCTGCAATGGAAGAAGAAGTCGGAACAGGGATATTGTCTTCGATCATACCCTGAACGTGCATTTCAACGGCTTCATACATGTTTTTTTCGACTTCTTCAAGAGTTGATCCCGTGGCAATACATCCGGGAAGGTCTGGAGAATATGAAGAAAAATTATTTTCTGTCTTTTCTATAACAACAAGAAATTTTTTCATATCAATGAATCTCCTTTTTTAACTGAGCTTGTTTCAGTATGCTGTTTTCGGTCCCAGGACTAATGTCGTCAGATGGTTTTCCTGCAATGGTTACGCGACCTGACTTAGAAGGGTGCTTGAATTGTCTGTGGCTTCCTTTCGTTGCGACGATATACCATCCGTCAGATGTAATTAAATCTATTATGTCCTTCACCTTTATCGGCATGATTTATAATAGATTAAGCATGATTGTTTGTAAATCATTTTTCAGAAATCATGGGATCTTTATCTTGAAAATCTGAATAATTAAAATTTCGAATTGCTTTCAATGATCAGAATTCTGAAAATATGGAAAACCTGAAGCAGAAATAATTACGTGCTTACTGAGCGAGAATATATCGTTGATATCAAAAGAATATAATTATCTTCTCAGTAGATTTGTGGCGCGTAACCCATCCTTGGGCGCGTCTTATGGCCTGAAGAACTCCGGCAACAAATAACTTAAAGTCGACACAGATGACGACAACAAGCGATTTGTACTGCCTTAATCCGCATTTATAATCGTAAGACAAGAGACAAAGACGAAATTATGATTATTTGATTGATCTTTTTAATGAAGTAGTTCTATACATTTGTTGCAGAAGAAGTACAATGGAAAAATACGTGGGATTATAAGGAGTAAGCAATGCTTACAGATATGATGTTAACTTAAATATCATATACAATAATTATTGTTATTTTGATTGTCTTTGATGGATTTATTACTGGATTTACATTTAAAGAAATAAAAAAATATTTAGTACTAATATTATTTTTCGGG
>Ga0116158_10000834_pt1 | contig 28771 bp, 24 predicted proteins | sample AD_UKC052_MetaG_FD_89883 | JGI IMG/M metagenome (GOLD analysis project Ga0116158, IMG submission 89883) | Active sludge microbial communities of municipal wastewater-treating anaerobic digesters from USA - AD_UKC052_MetaG | ecosystem: Engineered > Bioreactor > Anaerobic > Digestate | place: USA... | reverse complement strand
GGCATTCACGTCGCACACGCGATTCTTGTGGACGGAGATCTTCTTCGGCCCGCCCTCGGGGTGCTGAATGATGCACACGCGATCGTCGACCTCGAGCGGTCGCGGCGGCGGACGCAGCGCGATCACCGGGAGCGCGACCGGCTGTGCGAGCCGGATCAGCGCCCAGTCGTGCTCCCGGTTCGCCTCCGCGGGGCGAGCGATGCCCGTACGCTCGAGCAGCTCGATGGCGTGGGCGCCCGGCGCGGGCTCCTGATGGTTGAACCACACGACGACCTGCTCCTCCTGGGCGGCCGCCGAGTCCGGGTCGAAGGCGACGTGGTGGTTGGTGAGCAGCACTCCGGGAGCCACCAGAAACGCGGTGCCGATGCCACCCGCTGCGCGCACCCTGGCGACGGCGCCGGACTTGGCCAATCCGACCTCCAGCCAGGCGATGCCGAGCAGGCTCGACGCGCCCGCCGTGATCCGCTCGAAGCTGCTCGCCGGCGTCGTCCAGTGGAACGACGGCCCGCCTTGCCCGGTGGTCTGCGCCGCCAGCAGCCGGTCGATCGCGCCGCGAAGCACCTTGCCGCCCTCGCTCTGGGCGCGGGCGGCCTGCTTGAGCATGAACAGCCCCATCTCGAGATAGACCTGCAGCGGCAAGGAGCCGTCGTCGAGCCGCCCGGTGGTGTTGAGCGTGCTGAGGTCCTGGACGATGCTCCCCAGGTCCCGGCCGCGTTTGAGCCGCATCTGAACGCCGCGATGCAAGGACGCCACGAGCGTCGGATGGTCGAGGTCCTCCTGCATCACCGCTTCGACGACTTCGCGGATCACATCGGCTTTTAGATGGGCTACCATGGCGTGCCTCCAGCCTGCCCATCGTAGCCCGCCACCGGGCGCCCGCACAACCCGGCAGAAGTCGCACGAGAACCCCGACCATGGCCAAACTGCTGCCCACTCCGGTGATTCAGTCGATCTACAAGGCCGCGTTGGCGGCCCGAATCGACCGCGACACCCTCCTCGCCGGCTTGCCACCGCTGTTCATCGGCACCCTCGTGCGCGTGGAGCAGTCGGGCGCGCAGATCCTCACTGACCTCCTTCGCCTCAATCAGATCGATCGACTCGATGACGCGACCGTGCCGCTGCGCGAGTGGCTCGAGACCGCCGAGCTGCTCGCCAGTCCGCTGCCCGAGGCGCTCGTGTTCCGCGACGCGCTGCGTCAGCTCAACGAGGTGAAGCAGGCGAACGTCGCACCGCCCCACGTCGAGCCCAGGCCCGCGGAAGCCCGTGTGCGTGACCAGGAGTTGAGCCGCCTCCTGCTCGCCATGTACTCCGCCGACGAGCTGCGGCGCTTCATCCGTTATCTCCCCGAGGGCCGCGACCTGGAAGCCGCCCTCCCGGGACCCACGAGCGCCCCGGTCGCCCTGGTCGACGCCGTGGTCGATGTCCTGACCCGCAGCAGCGCCATCGACCAGGAGTTCTTCGCCACGTTGATCGCGGCGCGGCCGCGCCGGCGCGATGAGATCGAGCGCGTCCAGGCGATGTTCCTGAGGTCGTAGTGGGATACCTGCCGGATCAGACGATCCGCGACTGCGTCGCGCAGGTCGAACGCGCCAATGTCACGATCGGCGAATTGGTCGCCGGGTTGCGAGGCAAGGCGCCCGCGCTCGCGGCTGCGGCGACCAGCGTGCTCGGCGTATTCCTCGCGCTGAACGACCATCCCGAGCCGGCGCTGCTCCGTGAATGGCTGCTCGATCTCCGGCTGTCACTCAAGCTCCGCGGCTGGCCCGAGCACGACCTCATGGTCATCATGCATGCGATCGAGCGCGCCCGGCATGCGGGCCCATGGACCACGCTCAGCGAGGCCGAACAGCTCTATCAAAATGCCCTGGCCGTCGAGCTCGAGCGTGCCATGTCCGAGCTGGACGCGCTCAGACATCCCTTCAATCATTCAGCAAAAGCCGCGGACATCGATCGCCTCTCGGCACGCATCAAGCATATTCAGGGTGAGCAAGGCAAGGGCCGTCCGCCGCAAAACGGCGATCGACTGAAGGGGCGCTATGAACTCGATGCGCCGATCGGGCGGGGCGGATTCTCCTTCGTCTGGCTGGCGCTCGACCGGAAGAAACACGAATACGTCGCGGTCAAGATCCTTCGCGGCGAGCTCCGCGACGATAAGAACATCCGGGAGCGGTTCTTCGCGGGCGCCGAGCGGATGCAGCAGGAGGCGCTTCACAACGCCGGGGTCGTGAATGTGCTCGAGACATCCGGGGAAGACGGCCCCTACCGCTACTTCGTGATGGAGCATGTGCGCGGAGGCACCCTCGAACAGCTCGTGACGCAGAACCCGAACGGCGCGCGACGCAAGGCCGAGAACATCCTGCTCGCCACCTGCGAGCTGGTCGCCCAGCTCCACGCGCGCGATTGCCTCCATCTCGACAGCAAGCCGTCCAACATCCTCCTCGACGACCAGCTCCGACCGAGGCTCACCGACTTCGAGCACGTCCACCGCATCCACGACGCCTCGGCGACCCACCAGGGGCGTCCGCACGTGTCGCCCCACTACTCGGCGCCCGAGCTCGTGTCCGGGGGGGCGGCGCGGCGCGCCTCCGACGTCTTCTCTTTGGCCCGCGTCGCGCTCTTCATTGAGCTCGGCAAGCCCCTCGATCAATCCGTCGAGGCCTCTGATTTTATCGACAATCAGCGGATCTCGACGGCGCTGGCGGCGGTGCTGCGAAAGGCCACGAATCCCGCTGCCGGGCTGCGGTACGTCGATGCCGGGTCCCTGCGGGACGCGCTCTCGGGGGCCTTCTCCGACCCGGGCGACTTCGATCGGTGGATCGAGGCGCTCGTGGCTCCGGGTGCGATCACTCTCGACGGCATTGAGGCATCGAAGGGCATCTTCGAGCTGTTGTGCACGTTGAAGGATACCGCGGAGCTCCAGCACCTCCTCGAGTATCTGGGCTATGAGCCCGTGCTCTTCGGTGACGACGAACCTCTCGTCGATGCGGCCTTTGACGTCGCCAAATACGTCCATGATCAGCGAGAGGTTCTGTATTTTTGGTATCGACTCCTGGGTCGGGGCGCACGTGTGGGCCGGCCAGCCGCCGATGGCTCGCACGCCGCGGCGACGGCGGCGATGCGATTGGAATCGCTGGTCGTCGATGCGATTGCACCAGACTTGCTGCGATTCCTGGCGCTGGTGGTCCTGCCTGGTCCTGGGGCCGCTCAGTTGCCCCAATCCTCCCGGGCCCCGCCCCGCGAGTTTGTGGCGCAGACCCTGCTCGTGCTCGATCTGGCCCAGGCTTTGCCTCGATTGGTCGCATTGCTGGCCACGATGCGACCGGCGCTCGTGAGTCGGCTGCAGGAGATTACCGGCGGGCCGTTGGTTCGGCTGGAGATGGATCTCCCCTTGTGGTCGATATGGCAGACGATTCCAGAGGTCAACCCCGCCGCCTACCTTCGTGAGCGTTTGCCCGCGCATGCCCATGGTTTTCTGGCGCCCGCATGGAGTGACGTGCGAATGCGGCGTGAAGGCGCGATTCTGCTGTATCGCCACCGGCTGGGGCACTCGCCGCAACCACTCGAGCAATTGCCGGACAGCGCCAACGAGTCGCTCAGCATGCTCCTGGCGTTGATGTTCGACGATGCTGAGCTGCGCGTCCTGGCTGCATATTTTGGGTCCGTGATCACGATCCATCTCCCGGGGGCCAGTGCACCGGTGTTGGCGGAGAGCTTTGTGCTCGCGGTGCCCCCCGAGCTACGCCCGCCGGTTTTTGCCCTGCTCTTGCAGCGACGACCGCGCTGGACGGCTGAATTGCTGGCGACCGCGGAGAAGTTCGGGCTATCAGAGGAGGCATGCCGGGCGGCCGAGCTTGCGTCGCCATCCTCCGGCTGGCGCTTCGGGGAGCTGCTGTTCAGCGTCGTCTCGGAGGGTCGGGTCGGGCTCGAGCAGATCGGCGTCCGGGTGAAGGAGATCGTTGGGCTGATGGCGGCTCCGCGCCTCCGGGCGCAAGCGGCTGCGGAGTGGCTGATGAAGCAAGGTCTGGTCGACGATGTGTTCTGGGCGAGGCTCCGCGAACTGGTCCCGCTGCGAAGCCGCGAGTTCGCCGAGTTGGAGGCCCCGGGAATCTATTGGTGGGGTGGCTGAGCAGGCGCCCTTCGAACGGCTCACGTGTCCTCGGCATACTTGCGGCGCTCATGGGGCCCGCCGATCGTCGAGGGCGAGGCCCCGCGGCTGGTCGGGCTGGCAGTTCGCCATTTTCCAGGCCCGGCGCACGTTGACGTCTGGCCGGCCGCGATCATGGCGGTCTGGTCATCGGGCAGCAGTCCGTAAGGCGGGCGGTGCGCTTGGTAGGGCCCCTTTGTGCCCTGCGGCGCTTTTTGATGAAAATAAAGTGTCATTTTTGATCTTTTATCGGCTATAATCGCCGATAAGAGGTCATTTTTGACGTTTAGTCTCTTTACCCCGAAGGAGGTCGCCGAGCGTTTGGGCGCGCGGATGATGCAGCTTCGGCTGGCCCGTGACTGGCGTCGAGCGACGCTCGCGGAGCGTTCGGGCGTCAGCCCGGCGACCGTGGCCCGGTTCGAGACCACGGGCCAGATCACGCTCGAGAACCTGCTCAAGCTGGCCCATGCGCTGGGCGCTCTCGATGTTTTTGAAGGAGTGTTCGTCGCCCCACCCGCCAGCTCGATCGCCGAGCTCGAGCGCAGCGTCGCTGTCGCGCCACGACACAGGGGGCGGCGATGACGACATCGCTCCGCAAGCTGGAGGTTCGCCTGGAGCGTGCGCGCGACGACAGCGAGCTCGTCGGTCAGCTCGTCGAGCACAAGGGACGCGTCGGCTTCGAGTATGCGCCCACGTTCATCGCCCCGGGTCGATCGATCTCACCGCTGAAGCTCCCCTTGCAACCCGGCTTGGTCTGGGCGCCCGCGCAGGACCGGCTGCATGGCGTGTTCGACGATGCGCTCCCGGACGGCTGGGGGATGCTGCTGATGGATCGCCACTTTCGGCGCTCGGGGTTCGATGTGAACGGGATCGGCGCCCTCGACCGCCTCGCATACCTCGGTGGCCGGACGATGGGGGCGCTCAGTTTTTTTCCTCCGGCCGAGGACCGCCCGGTCGGCAGCGATGTCATCGACCTCCAGCAGCTCTCCGATGCCGCCGAGCAGGTCCTGGAGGGCCGGGCCGCCGAGCTTCTGCCACAGCTGCAGTATGCAGGCGGTACGCCGGGCGGGGCACGGCCCAAGGTCCTCGTCGCGCTGTGCGGCGATCAGATGCGCACGGGTTCGGACCTCCCGCCGGAGGGCTATGAATCGTGGTTGATCAAGTTCACGGGCCGGCGCGAGGCCGCGGACACGGGGGCGGTCGAGCATGTCTATGCCAACCTCGCTCGTCGTGCGGGGATCTGCGTGCCCGAGACCCGACTGTTCGTCACCGCGGCGGGGCAGCGCTGCTTCGGGGTCCGCCGCTTCGATCGGGTCGGCGTCACGCGCCTTCATATCCACACCCTCGCCGGTATCCTCAATGCCGACTTTCGCCTGCCGAACCTCGACTACGATCATTTCCTCCGGGTCACCGCGCAGTTGACCCGCTCGCACCCCGATGTCCGTGAGGCGTTCCGGCGGATGCTGTTCAATGTGCTCGCCCATAATCGCGACGACCACGGCAAGAACACCTCGTACATCATGAACTGGGACGGCGAGTGGTCGCTCGCTCCGGCGTACGATCTGACCTTCTCGCCCGGGCCGGGCGGTCATCACACCATGGCGGTGCACGGCGAGACCGCGAGCCCGACCTGGGCCGGTATGCTCGCGCTCGCACGCCCGGCAGGCATCGATGAGCCGACCGCGGTGGCGATCCTCGAGCAGGTCCGCGAGGCCGTCGATGCCTGGCCCGTCGAGGCCCGCGCGCACGAGGTCGATGCCGGGACGATCGCGCGCCAGAGCAAGCGCCTCGCCGCGGTCTCGCAGGCGGCGAAGCTGCCGAAGATCGGCGCTGTGGCGCGTCGGTCTCGCCGGCGCTGAGTTGGCTCGAGTCCAGGCTGCGACCGTTCGAGGGCGGTTAGCGACCGTTCACCAGGATCGCGGGCAGGGGCTGGCCTGGACCGGCGTAGAGGTGTCGGAGCAGCCGAACATGTGGAAGCAATGGCGCAGTCACTTCGAGACCCAGGCCCTTCGCCCGTTGCCGGCGGCGCCGCGAGACGTGCTCGAGATCCCCGCGGCCTGGCGCGCGCCGCTGTGCGCGTCGCTGGCCCGGTTTCAGCTCGGTGAGGGCGGGGAGGGGCGCATCGCGCGGGAGATCGAGCGGGCCAGCTTGCCCGGCATCGACGACGATTACCGGGCCGCGCTCAAGCTGTTCGTGCGCGAGGAGGGCCGACACGCGCGCATCCTCGCGGGCATGGTGCGCTCGCTCGGCGGGGCCTTGTTGAAGGCGAGCTGGAGCGAGCGCCTGTTCGTGGCCGGTCGGCGGCTCTTGGGGCTGCGCCTCAAGCTGCTGGTGTTGCTGGCGGCCGAGGTGATCGGGCTCGGGTTTTATGCGCTGCTGGCCCGCCGCCTCGGGACCGGCAGCATCGCCGAGCAGCTCGAGCAGATCGCGGCGGACGAGGGCATGCACCTCGAGTTTCACGCCGACTTCTTCCGCGCGCAGGTCGGCGGGGCCGGGCGCTGGGTGTTTCGTGCGGCCTGGTGGAGCGTGGCCGGCCTGGCCTGCCTGGTGCTGCTGGTCGACCATCGCCGCACGCTGCGGGTGATGGAGATCCCGACCGGCACTGCGGCGAGGCGCCTGTTGCGGCTGATCGCGCTGGTCGACCGACGAGTGCTCGGCGCGCCGCTGACGGCGTACGCGGCGGGTTGAAGATTATATCAGGACATGTCCGATGGGACATGCCATGATATCTTCACATCACGACAGGCCGAGACGGCGGCGCAGGCGGCGGGCGGCCTGGCGGGAGATCGGGACCAGGCCGCCGTCCTGCATGCGCGCGGTGTAACCACCGGTGTCCAGCGGGTCGAGACACGCGAGCCGCTCGAGGTTGATCAGCGCGCGCCGGTGGACCCGCTCGAAGACGCCGGCCGGCAGGCGCTCCTCGAGGTCCTGCAACGAGAAGTCGGTCAGCAGCGGGCCGCCCCGGGTGTGCAGCGTGACGAGCTCGCCGTCGAAGGTGGCATGCGACAGCTCGCGCGGGTCGATCAGGCGGATGCCCTGGCGGGTGGTCACCGGCAGGCGCACGAGCTCGGCCGCAGGGGTCGCGCTGGCCTGGGTGCCGAGGCGCCGGCGCGCCCGCTGCAGCGCCTTGCCGAGCCGCACGGCGTCGATGGGTTTTAATAGATAGTCGACGGCGCCGAGGTCGAAGGCGGCGAGGGCGTGCTCCTCGTGGGCGGTGATGAAGATGATGTAGGGGCCGTCGTCGGGCAGCAGGGCGCCGGTCTCCAGGCCCGTCAGGCCGGGCATGTCGATGTCGAGCAGCACGAGGTCGACCTCGTGTTCGTGGCGCGCGAGGGTGGCGAGCAGCTCCTGGCCGCTGCTGCACTCGGCGACGAGGGCGATGCCGGGAAGCTCGGCGAGCAGGCGGGCGAGGCGACGGCGGGCGAGCAGCTCGTCGTCGGCGATCAGGATCTGCAGGGTCGAGGCGGACATGGTGATCGCTCGGGGCTAGCGGGGCAGGCCCTGCTCGATCGCCGCGATCACGGCGGGGTCGTCGGGCCGGGTGGTCGGGGCGAAGCGGGTGATCCGGGTCCCGTCGGCCGAGACCACGAACTTCTCGAAGTTCCAGCGGATGTCACCGCGGTGGCCCGAGGCGTCGGCGATGGCCGTCAGCTCGGCGTAGATCGGGTGCCGATCGGGACCGTTGACCGCGACCTTCGCCGTCATCGGGAAGCTGACGCCGTAGGTGGTCGAGCAGAACGCCGCGATCTGCTCGCTGGTGCCGGGCTCCTGGCCGCCGAACTGATTGCAGGGGAAGCCGATCACCGAAAAGCCCCGCGGCCCGTATTTCGCCTGCAGGGCCTCGAGGGCGGTGTACTGCGGGGTCAGGCCGCAGCGGCTGGCGACGTTGACCAGCAGCAGCGCCTTGCCGCGATACGCGGCGAGTGAGCCCGGCTGCCCGGAGAGCGTGTCGATCGGGGTGTTCCACATGGCGCCGAGTGTACCCCGGCGCGCGCGTGCGCACCAAGGCCGCGGGGCACGATCGTCGTCGCCCCTGCGACATCCCGATGTGCCCGGCCGCGCACGCCAATGCACGCACTCGATGGATTCCGCGTCGGCGCGGCTGGTGATACGCTGCCCGCCGCTCTGGAGGACGCATGACCGCACGCCCGAACATCCTCGTGATCATGACCGACGAGGAGCGTTATCCGCCCTCCTATGAAACCGACGAGATCCGTCGATTCCGGCGCGACGAGCTGCCGGGCCAGCAGGCGCTGCGGGCCCGCGGTGTCGAGCTCCACCGCCATTATGCGGCGTCCACGGCCTGCGCCCCGAGCCGCGCCTGCCTGTTCACCGGGCACTATCCGACGCTGCATGGGGTCCGCGCGACCGACGGCGCCGCCAAGTCGGCCCACGACCCGGCGATGTTCTGGCTCGACCCGAACACGGTGCCGACGATGGGTCATTACTTTCGGGCGGCCGGCTATCGCACGTTTTATCGCGGCAAGTGGCACGTCTCGCACGCCGACCTCACGACGCCCGACACCCGCGCGGCGATCGCCTCGAGCGACGACAGGGGCGCGGTGCTGGAGCCGAACACCTCGCGATATCGCGGCGCCGAGCGCCTGGACCCGTACGGCTTCGGCGGGTGGATCGGCCCCGACCCGCACGGCGCCGACCGGGCTAACTGCGGTCTGCTGCGCGACCCGCTGTTCGGCGATCAGGTCGAGGCGCTCTTCGACCGGCTCGACAGGCGCGAGTCCGGCGAGGACGAGGCCCCGTGGCTGGCCGTGGCCTCGTTCGTCAATCCCCACGACATCGTCCTGTTCGGCGCGCTGTGGCTGTCCTGGGGCTATGCATTCGACGACGACACGGTGCCGGAGATCCCCGAGCCGCCGACCCGGCACGAGTCCCTGCGCACCAAGCCGGGCTGCCAGGCCGACTTCGTCGAGAAGTACGGCAAGGTCTTCCTGCCGCAGCCGCAGCTCCCGATCTATCGCCGGTTCTATTATTATCTGCACAAGCTCGCCGACCAGCAGGTGCAGCGGGTGCTCCGTCGTCTGCAGGCGTCCCGCTTCCTGGACAATACGATCATCGTGTATACCTCCGACCACGGCGATATGCTCGGTGCCCACGGCGGGATGCACCAGAAGTGGCACAACGCCTACGACGAGAGCATCCGCGTGCCGCTCCTGATCTCCGGCCCCGGCGTGCCGGCGGGCGCCGGCGTCGAGCACCTGAGCAGCCACGTCGACCTGCTGCCGACCCTGCTGGGCCTCGCCGGCCTCGACGCCGCGGCGCTGTCGCGCACCCTTGCCGACCGCCACACCGAGGCCCGGCCGCTGGTCGGCCGCGACCTCTCGGCGCTGGTGCGCGGCGGCCCGGTCGCCGACGAGCCGATCTACTTCATGACCGAGGACGAGGTCTCCGAGGGCCTCGACCAGACCAGCGTGCTCGGCCTCCCCTATCGTGCGGTCGACGAGCCGGCCAAGGTCGAGGCGGTGCTCGCCCGCCTCGACGTCGGCGACGGGCCGCGGCTGTGGAAGTACGCCCGCGCCTATCGCCGCTCGCTGATCGGCGATCCTGCCGACGCGTCGCCGTCCTGGTTGCCCGAGCGCGACGAGTGCGAGCTCTACGACCTGGACGCCGACCCGACCGAGGCGAACAACCTGACCCACCGCGGTCACGGCGATGCCAGGTCGCGGGCCGCCTTGACGCAGATGGAGGCGCTCCTGATCGCGCAGCGGGGCCGCAAGGCGCTGCATCCGACGCTGCGCTGAGGCGCGGCGAATCTGCCGCCCCCCGGGCCTCGCGCGGTCCTGGCCGGCACCCGCGGTCCCGCCCGGCTCGCGGAGGGATCGTGTATGCTGCGGCCGTGACGCGTGGATCCTCGCTCTTGGTCGTGGGCGCGGCCGCCCTGACGGGTTGCTTTCAGGGCGACTTTCTTCGCAACACCTGCGAGCAGCAGGGGGGCTGCGTCGGCGCGAGCAGCAGCGGCAGCAGCAGCAGCAGCAGCGGCCCGCCGACGACCAGCGAGGGCACGAGCACGAGCACGAGCACGAGCACGAGCACGAGCACCGGTACGAGCAGCGAGACGGGCAGCACGACCGAGGCGTCGCCGGGGGTGCCGTACTCCGGCGTCGCGTTTCGCATCAATACCATCGAGATCATCGATCCGAGTCTCTACTACAGCGGGCTCAATTGCCTCGATGCCACCGGCTTCGTGAACGGGGCGCTGCAGAAGTCGATCGTCGACCGCGACTCGAACGTGCTGCTGGCGGCCCGCGACTACGACCCGACGCTGGAGTTTCAGCCGTTCGAGCTGTATCGCGACGCCGACTGTCCGATCGACAAGGACTACTGTCTGACCATCGACACCGTGCTGCCGGTCAAATTCCTGTCGGGCAACCGCGACGACCTGAACTGCCTGGACGTCGAGCAGTCGACGATCAACCCCGCCAACCTGAACTCGCTCAACTTCCCGAAGTCGCCCTGTGTGAGCAGCCCGAACGCGGCCGTGGAGCTCGAGCTGAGCCCGGACCTGAGCCCGATCAAATTCTATGACGGCAAGTTCTCGGCCCAGTACAGCCCCGACGACGACGACCCGAACGCGCTGATCAGCGCGATCCTCTACGGCTTCATCCCCAGAGCCGACGCCGAGCTGATCATCTACAAATTCATGGGCGCCGAGATCAAGTTCTGGTCGGTGATCCGCGGCACCGACGACCCCGCCTCCTGCCCACTGCCCATGGATGGCGCCCCCGGCAGCGTCCCGGACGCCGATATGCTCGACCTCGACGGCGACGGACCCAATCTGCCCGTCGAGGGCATCTATTTGTATCTCAACTTCACCGCCGAGCGCGTCGACCTCTACCTGCCGTTCTGAGCGCGCTGCCAGGGCACGCCGTCCAGCAGCAGGGTGTCGACTGCGAGGGTGGCGTCGTCGGTGACCGAGACGCGCAGGGCGGCGGGGCGGTCGCGCAGGGCTTGCTCGAGCTCCCTGGCGCGTTCGGCCGGCACGAAGTAGCGCTGCTGGCCGGCGACGTCGCTGCCGCGCAGCCAGCTCAGGCAGCCGTCGACGGCGTCGCAGCGCACGCCGTGCACGAGGGGCTCGCGGCTGCCCGGGCGCGGTTGCAGGCACAGGCAGCATTCGGGGTCGATGTCGCCGTCGTCGCCGCAGGTGCTCGCGCCTTGCGACCATTCGAGGCGGTATTGATAGCGGAGATAATGGCCGCTCAGCAGGTCGCGCGGGTCGTAGCCGGAGATCGGCAATTCCCAGGTGCGGCCGCTGCGGAGGTTCAGCTCGGCGCGGCCGATCAGCGCGGCCAGGCCGAGGATCGGGAACAGGACGGCGACGAGCAGCAGGCGCTGGTTCATGGTGTGGACTCCGGCTCGGTATTCGCCGCGTCGAGGCGGGTGGCGAGTTCGCGGCGCTTGCGGGCCCAGAACCAGGTGAGGGCGACGGTCAGCAGGCCGCCGGTGATGAGGCCGAGGCCGGTGTCCATCAGGCTGCCGAAGACCTCGAAGTACACGGCGATCAGGCGCATGCCGATCACGGCGGTGGCGAGGTTCAAGAAGCGCGCGTTGTGGGTCGCATAACCGACCCAGGCGGCGACCGCCCACAGGGCGATGAAGACGAGGGCGCCGAGCAGCTCCTGCTTGTTCGCGGCGAGTAGCAGCGGGCCGTAGCCGAGCACGATGAACAGCGCGAGCAGCACCCGCACCGGCAGCACGGCCTCGCGGTGACCGTCGACGAGGCGGTCGGCGCGGACCATGAGGAAGACGACGATCGCGGCGGCGATGGTTGCGGTGGTGGCGAAGGACTCGAGCTGTTCGCTGTCCAGGGGGCTGTCGTAGAAGGCGAAGGTGGCCGCCGAGGTCATGGCGAGCGCCTCGAACCAGCCGAAGCCGGCGAAGGCGTGGTGAAAGTTGGGGCGCAGGCGACGGATGCCGGCCGAGGTGGCGACGGCGAGGCAGAGCAGCGGCGCGAGGCCGACGAGGCCGACGACGAGGCCCTCGGGGGCCAGGCGTGTGCGGGCGAGCGGCTCCAGGGCCATGAAGTAGGTGGTGTGCAGCGCGAGGACCCACAGCAGGGCGAGGTTGGGGCTGCGGCTGCGGGTGACGAGCGCGAAGGTGAGGCCGGTCCAGACCAGCAGCGCCTGCCAGGTGGCGCCGCCGAGGTGATAGACCTGGGAGATCAGGCCGATCGAGGCGAGCACGAAGCCCCAGTAGAGGGCGATGAGGGTCTCGCGCAGCCAGTCGATGCCGCGGCGATCGACGATCACGAGGCCCGCGGCGAGGGCGGCGGCGAGCACGAGGTCGAGGGCCAGCTTCACGCCGCCGGGGATCGACTCCCAGTTGCTGGCGATGATGGCGACCAGCCCGAGCACGATGGTGAGCGCGCCGAGGCCACCGATCGCGTAGAGCAGATAAGGGCGAGTCTGATGGCCCTCGTACTCGCGGATCTTCGCGGCGGCCTCGGCGGTGAGGAGGCCGGCGTTTTGCCACTCGGCGAGCTTGCGGTCGACCTGCACGGGGAGCCGCAGGGTATCACGCGGGTGAGGCCGCGGCGCGCGGAGCCGGCCGGGAAAAACCCCGACAATGGCGGTTGCTGCGGCCTGCGGAGTTATCCTCGTTCTGTTCGCGCTGTCTGCGCCCTTGGCCCGGGCGCGAGGGATCGGCCGCGGGCGGTTGCCGGACCCAGCCGCGATTGTCCTGGCGACGCCGATGGTGGCTCGTGGGGCGCCCGTGACGCTGCGGGTCGCCCTGGTCTGCAGGTTGTCGCTTCATGGTCGTCCTTCATGTTGGCGGGCGACAGAGCGGCGCCGGCGGCCGGGCCAATTTCGGCGACCTCGAGCATTGCGCTGTCGAGGATGGAATCCATGCATTCACGAGGACCCCATTGTATCACCGTTCACGGCGCGCTGCGAACGATCGTATTGTTCGCGGTGTCGGCCTGCTCCAAGGGTGAGTTCTCCGGTGAGGTCAATAATCCCGACACCGCGCCGCCCGACCGGAGCGCCGCCGGGTCGGACCCAAAAGCGGCGGTCGCGGTGGCGCCGGCGGCGAGGCACGAGAATGTGGCCTTCTCCTGGGAGTCGGGCGACGACTCGCTGTCGGGTCGTTTGCAGACGACGCTGCCCACCGGCGAGGCTTTCAAGGGCGAGTACCACGAGATCACGACGACGATCCCGGTCGGGCAGGTCCAGGATTTTTATGGATCGTGGTACGCGGGGCCGTGGGTCGGGGACCGCTGGAATTGGGGCGGTGAATGGCCTTACTATGATACGACCGAGGCGTACATCACGCATTATACGGGCAAGGTCGTGGCGAAGCTGCGGGGCGATCGCGGCGACGAGATGCGCTGCCACTTCACGCTCGTGGACCGCGAGGCCGGGCTCAAGGGCGGCGGAGCGGGCGAGTGCCAGGTGTCCAACGGCGAGCGCATCACGGCGAGGTTCGCGGCGTCCTGAGCCCGATGCGATGGCGGCAGATCGCCGGGGCGCCGGCGTCGTTACACCCGGGCGATGCCGATCTCGCGCCGCCGGCTGCTCGCCGGATTGTCAGGGCTCGGGCTCGGCGGCTGCGCGTCGGCCGGGGCGCCGGGCCCGACGGCGGTGGCGATGGCCCCGTTTCACCTCACTTCACCGGCCCCGTGGAAGCAGGGGCTCGGCTCGCTCGATGACGTCGATCCCGCGCTGCAGGTCGCGTTCACCGACGCGCAGGGGCACCTGCTGTTGCCGCCGCCGGGGCCGGGTGGTTGGCGACGGCAGCGACCCGAGGCGCCGCAGAGCGTGGCCGAGTTTCGCGCCGACGGTCCGAACCTGCGGACCGCCCCGCGCGATCGCCTCGCCCTGCTGCCGCTGGGGACCTTCCCGTTCGAGGTCGTCGCCGACGAGCGATTCGTCGGCATCGTGCGCACGCCGGAGCTGTCGGCGATCGCGGCGGTGCTGGCCGCGTTCTTCGCCACGCCGGTCGATATCTTGCCAGCCCTGGCGTTTCCGGCGGCCCATGTCCCGCGGCGGGTGCGCGACGTTCGCTCGCAGTATGACGCCCGCGCTTTGCTCGATCTCACCGCGGTGCGCCTGCCCGGGGATGCGCACGCGATGCTCGCGCTCGTCAACGTCGACCTGTTCGTATTGAGCGAGCAGGCGTATGCATATGGCTGGTCGACCCTGCACAATCGCCTCGGGGTGGTCGGCTTCTCGCGGCTCGACCCTGGCGCCCACGGCGAGCTCGCGCCGGAGGACGCCCAGGGCGCGCTGCTGCGGCGCGGGCTACGGGTGGCGGTGCACGAGGTCGGGCATATGTTCGGCCTCGGTCACTGTCAGGTGTTTCGCTGCGCGATGAACGGGATCGCCGACCTCGCGGAGCTCGACGCGACGCCGCTGCGGCTGTGCCCGCTGTGTCTGCGCAAGCTGCACATCGTCACGCGCCTCGATCCGCGGGCCCGTGATATGGCGCTGCTGCGGGTGTTCACGGACCTGGGCCTCAGCGAGGAGGCGCAGTGGCTGGCCGGGCGCGCGCGCGGGCTGTGGCGCACGGATGTGATGCTCGCCGCGGGGCCGCCGTGAGGGCCGGGTTGCCGATGCGACTGCGGGTCGCGGGGACCGGGTTGCAAGCGCCCGTGATCGTGGTCTCGTGATAGTGACGGAGGACCGGCGATGCTCACGCTCTTCGACCCCGACTCCTTGCTCGCGCTCGCGCTCGGCTGGGGTCTGTTCTTTGCGCTGTCGACGATCGGCCTGGTCGCTGTCGGCTTCGCCTGGGAGCGCAGCGCGTTGGGCCGGCGACGGAGGATCTTCGCCATGCCGGTGCCGGCGGGTCAGCGTCGGCGTGAGGCGCTGGCGAACCTCGGCTTCGTGATCCTCGCCAGCGTTTCGTTCACGGTCGCGGTCGCGGGCGGGCTGCTGCGGGCCGACGCGGTCGGGGCCGGTCCGGCGCTCGCCACGTTCTTCACCTGCCTCGTCGGCTTCGAGGCCTATTATTATCTGCAGCACCGGGCGCTGCATACTCGCGCGCTGATCCGCTTCCATCGCTGGCATCACGCGTCGCGGGTCACCACGCCGCTCAGCGGTCAATCGCTCGGCGTGGTCGAGGCGCTGGGCTGGATCTCCGGGCTCTTGCTGTTTCCGGCGATCCTGACGGTATGTGGGTCGTTGCACGCCGGGGCGCTCGTGGTCTATCTGCTGGCCAGCGCCGCCGGCAATATCATCGGTCATGCCAACGCCGAGCTCCATCCGCACAGCTCGGGCGAGCGGGCGAGGTCCTGGGCCAGTCACCCCTTCACCTATCACGCGCTGCATCACGCCCGCTGGACCGGTCATTTCGGGCTCGGCATGTCGGTGCTCGATCGCCTGCTCGGCAGCGAGTGGAGCGACTGGCCCGCGCTCCACGCCCGCGTCGTCGACGGCGAGCCGCTGCGCTCGTTCAAGGAGAGGGGCGACGGAGCGACGTGAGCCGCGGTGGTTCGGGATGATCGGCGACAGCTGCCTCAACAGCTGCTCGCGGCGCACCCCGAGCGCCAACGGCCTCGGCGGCGCCGGCTGCTGAAACGCGCGGGCCGTGCACGCCCACGTGCACGGCCCGGCGACATCGACGCGGACGAGGCGCTCGCGGACGTCGCCCGCGGGTCTGCCCGCGGCCCGCCCACGCCGCGTGGCCACACGCACGGATTGCGCGCGGCTCGCTCGGCGCCGAGTGTATGCAATGGGATTGAGGGGACATCAGTCCCTCAGCGCAGGGCCGCTGCCATGCGGCGCACCGCCTCGCGCAGCTCCTTCTCGGCGAGCGCGGCGAAGCCGAGGCGGATGAAGGGGCGGCGGCGGCCGTCGAAGGCGAAGCGCCTGGCGGTGGCGAAGGCGACCCGCTGGCCGAGGGCCCGCTCGGCCCAGGCGTCGACGTCGATGTCCGGGGCGGCCCTGGCCCACAGGGCCATGCCGCCGACGGGTGGTGTGAACGACAGGGCCGAACCGAACTCTTTCGTGAGCGCGGCGGCCATCACGTCGCGGCGGCTCTCATAGGCCTTGCGGGCCTTGCGGGCGTGGCGCTGGACCTCGCCGTCCTCGAGCAGCTCGGCGACCGCGCGCTCGACGGTGTGATCGCCCTGGCGATCGACGTAGGTGCGCAGCGCGGCGAGGCGCTCGATCAGCGGGGCCGGGGCGACCACGAAGCCGATGCGTAGGCCCGGCGCGAGGATCTTCGAGAGGGTGCCGAGGTAGATCACCACACCAGCCTGATCGGCGCTGGCGAGCGGCAGCACCGGGCGGCCGTCGTAATGAAACTCGTGATCGTAGTCGTCCTCGAGGATCGCCACCCGGTGGGCGCGGCAGAGGTCGAGCAAGGCGATGCGGCGGCCCGGCGCGAGCACGGCCGTGGTCGGATATTGATGGTGCGGAGTGACATACACGGCGCGCACCGGCTCACGTGAGATCAATGCCGCGAGCGCGTCGACATCGAGGCCGTGCTCGTCGACCGGCAATGCGACGAGTCGCGCACCGGTATGTTTGAAGGCCTCCCAGGCCGGGCGGTAGCCGAAGGACTCGACGGCGACGACGTCGCCGGGGGCGAGCAGGGCCCGGGCCGTGAGGTCGAGGGCCATCTGGCTGCCGCGGGTGACCAGCACCGACTCGGGGCCGGCGGCCAGGCCACGCACGGTGGAGAGCATCGTGGCGAGCGCCTCGCGCAGGCGCGGGTGGCCGCGCGGGTCGCCGTAATCGAGGGTCGAGGGGGCGAGGCCGGCCTCACCGCGGACCTTTGCTTCGCCGAGCAGGGCCCGACGATAGGCGCGGGCGAGCGCGGCCACGGGGACCAGGCGCAGGTCGGGCACGCCGCCCGCGAGCACGAGGGTGCCTGCGGGGACCCGGGGTATTGGATAGGGGTCGATGCCGGGGCCGAGGTCGAAGCCGAGGCGCGCGGGCACGGCGGTGCGGGAGGCCGAGCGCGGGGCGAAGCGGCGCGGCGTGGGGTCGGGCATGGCGCTGGAGACCCGGGTGCCGCGGGCGGGGAGGGTCTCGAGCCAGCCCTGGGCGATGAGCTCCTGGTAGGCGGCGAGCACGGTGTTGCGATGCACGCCGAGGGTTTGCCCGAGCACGCGGCTGCCGGGCAGCAGGGCGCCTGGACGCAGGCGGCCGCGGCGGATGTCGTCGGCGACGGCGTGCGCGATCTGCAGGAAGACCGGGCGATCCGCGGTGGTGTCGAGGACGAGGTTGAGCTCCCAGGAGCGCATCCCACTGGTCTAGCAGAATTTTCACAACCGGACCTTTTGACTGGACCAGTCGTCCGCCATGTTCCTGACCATGCGCAAGGAGATCTTTCGGATGGACCGGGCCGATGCGGTGGGGTTGCTCGAGCGCTCGGGGGTGGTGCACCTCGCGTCCACCACCGCCGACGGGGCGCCGCTGCTGCGCACGGTGCACGGGGTAGTGGTGCGCGGGGCCCTGGCGTTTCATGGCGCGCCGGCGGGCGAGAAGATGGAGGTCATCGGCCGCGAGGCGGTGGTCAGCGCCGAGGAGGTGGTGGCGGCGATCCCGAGCTACTTCATCGACCCCGAGCGGGCCTGCCCGGCGACCACGCTCTATCGCAGCGCGCAGCTGCATGGCCGCATCGAGCGGGTCGACGACGCCGAGGAGAAGGCGGAGGTGCTGATGGCCCTGATGCATCGATTTCAACCCGAGGGTGGGTATGTGCCGATCACGGCCGGAGATCCGCTGTATAAAAAAGCGGTCGCGGGCATCATGGTGCTCAAGGTCCCGCTCGAGCAGCTCGACGGCAAGGCCAAGCTGGCCCAGAACCGCACGCCCGGGGAGCGCCAGCGGTTATTGGCGAAGTTGTGGGAGCGCGGGCTGCCCGGTGACCCCGCGGCGATCGAACTCGTGCGTGCGGCCAATCCCGGCACACCACTGCCGACATTTCTGGACGGGCCGGAGGGCGCCACCCTGACGGTCGCGCCGGGCCCCGCGGACGCGGTCGCGGCGGCGGAGCTTTTGGTCGATGCATACTGGAATGGTGGCTTCTCGCGCGAGGAGATCGCCGCGGCCCACCTCGGCTCCTCGGCCTGGGTCAGCGCCCGGGACAGCCAGGGCGCGCTGATCGGCACGGCCAGGGCCATCGGTGACGGCGCCAAGCGGGCCTGGATCTACGATGTGATGATCGCCGCGGCGTGGCGCGGCCGCGGCCTCGGCGAGGTCTTGACGCGGCTCCTGCTCGATCATCCGGCGGTCCGTCACACCCGGCGGGTCTATCTCGGCACCCGCGACGCCCAGGCGTTTTATGAGCGCCTCGGCTTCGGCGATCGGCGGGTTGTCGAGGAACCATTCCGGCCGTGGCCGACGACCGAGATGGTGCTCGCGCGCCCCCGCCTCACTGGAAGCGTATGAACAGGCCCAGTCGCCAGACGAAGCCGCGCAGCGAGAGGTCGCCGAGGGACGCGCTGCTGATCGGGATCGGGTCCTCCTCGGTGTCGACCGGCGGACGCACCTCGACGTCGCCGCGCCAGGTGTAACCGGCGGCGAGCTCGAGCCCGCCGGTCACCCGGGAGGCGCCGCGCCGGCGTAACCACTTTTTCGGCAGATAGATCGCCACGCCGCCCTGGCCGTCGAGCATGCCGACGACGCTGCGCTGATAGGCGAATTGCGTCGAATCGACCTCCAGCGCGACGATGCTCGGTCCACCGCCGACGTGGGCGAAAATGTCGATGCCCTCGACGGCGGCCACCGCCAGCCGCGCGAACAGCAGCGGCTCGTACACCCGGGAATACGTGTAGCTGCTCTCGTACAGGCTGCCGCCGCCGAAGAAATTGCGATACGAGACGCCGCCGCCGAGGAACACCCGGCTGCCGCCGATGCGCGTGTCGGCGCGCAGGGTCAGGCCCGGGATATTGACGCGGCGATTGTAGTCGAAGGCGAGCCATCCGGGGTCGCGGATCAGCAGGCCGCTGATGTCACCGACGATATCGACGCGCCAGCGGATCGGCCGCGCCGGGCGAGCCGGGGGCGGCGGAAATTGCAGCGGAATGGGCATCGGCGTCGGAACGGCCGTGATCGGGTCGCGTGGCGGTGTTTTGAGCGCCTCGAGATTGCGCGCGCGCGAATCCTCGGTCGTAACCTCGGAGATGGTCGGCGCCGTATGGACGGACATCGGCGTGGGGGGGGCGGGCGTGGGCTCGACCTCGGAGAAGGTCGTGCTGCGGTCGACCGGCGCCGGGGGGGCGACATGGACGGTCAGGAGGAGGATGAGGGCGGCGAGCGTCGTCATGGCGAGAGTCCGTCACTTCCGGTCGAGCTCGCCCTGCAGCAGGAAGCCCCAGTGCGAGCGGCTGGTCGCGCGCGAGGGGTCTGTCGGGTCGATCACGGTGAGGTGGCCGGCGGCGTCGTCGTGGGTCACGACGATCTGCTTGGGGCCGGTGAGGTAATGAAAGCCGGTGATGGGGGCGTCGAGCAGCATCGACTCCGGGTTCAGGGTGGCGAGGTCGACGGTGCTGACCCACGGCTGGCCGGCGGTGCCGAGCAGCAGCTTGTCGGCGACCAGGGCCGAGGCGGTCGGGTCGTAGGCGGTCTGTGAGGACAATGGTGTGACTTGCTCGCTGGGGAGGTCGACCACGTAGAGCCGCGAGCCCGAGCCGATCAGCAGGCGGTCGTTGTCGAGCTGCACGAGCGCGTCGATGCCGGTCTCGATCTTGAGGTGGCGTGGTTTGCGGCCGAGGCTGTCGGCGATGCCGTCGAGGTCGAGGGTGCTGATCATGGTGCCGCTGGGCGCCCAGGCGACCACCTGGCGGATCGCCACGCCGTCGCGGCTGGCGTCGCGCAGGAGCAGCTGCGAGGCCGCGGAGCCGAGCTCGACGCGAAAGCCGCCCTGGGTGCGGATATCGGTGAACACCAGGCTGCCGCTCACGCGACCCACGGTGATCAGATAGGGGACAGCGGCGCTGTCGTAGAATACGAGGTCGCCGCTGGCCTCCCCGACCGGCAGCAGGCTGATCTGGGCGGTGAAACCGGAGCCGTCGGCCTCGTCGAGCAATGTCAACATGCCGACCTCGGCGCCCTGGGCCGAGAGCACGAACAGCGCGGGATCCGGGTACAGCGGATTGCCGGGGCGCAGCAATGTTCGGATCGGCTCGAAGCCGATGTCGGCGCCGAGCGGGATCGCCACCTGGTCGAGCGAGGGGTCGTCCATGTCCATCAGCACGACCTCGCTGGCCGCCAGGAACGCGACGATGTCGTGCGGCGCCCCGCCGATCAGGATCGGCGCCGGCTCACCCTCGGTCAATTGGCCGGGGAATTCGACCGAGCGCAGCGCCCCGCCGAAGCCGTTGAGGGTGACGTTGCGGACCTCCGTGCCCGTGAGGTCGACGATGGCGATCTGGTTGGCGTTTTGCAGCGGCGCCGAGCCGGTGTCGGTGCCGAAGTACAGCACCGCACGGCGATGGTCGGGGCTCAGCGCCGCGGCGGTGAACGGCGCTTGCACGTCGTAGACCACCGGCTCGCCCTTTCCGTCGGCCGCGAGGCGGTGCAGCTGCTCGTCGACATCCTCCTCCTTGGGGCTCGCGGGCACCGTCAGCGCGAGCACGGAGTTGCGGTCGCGGGTCACGGCGCTCCACTGCACCTGGGTGCGCTCGTCGCCGACGGTCGCGCGGCGGACCTCGAGCTCGTCCGACTTCGGCAGCACGAAGAGGACCTCGTCGTGGGTGCGGTCGACCCAGACGAGGCCGTCGTGGGTGGTCACCGGGGGCAGCAGCTCGCGGGGGCCATAATAGGGGTCGTTGAACTCATTGCAGGCGCCCGCGGCCAGCAGGGCGAGCATTGTCGTGCCGAGTAAATGTCGCATGGGTCAGTCCTTGACGGAGTCGTTGAGCACATAACCGGTGACGGTCTGGACGTCGCCGCCGGGTCCGACGAATGTGATGCGTCCGGACGGGTGCTCCTGGGAGATGAAGAGTTTTTGGGTGGCGTCGACGTGGCCGGCGCCCTCGGGGGGCGAGCCGAGCAGCAGCGATTCGACGATGAAGTTGCCGAGGTCGACGAGGTCGACCTTCTTGACCCCGGTCTCGTCGTCGCGCAGCAGCACCGCCGCGCGTCCGCCGTCGGGCGTGAACAGGATCGGTCCGGGCGGCGCCTGGGTGGTCTGGCGCTTGATCAGCGGGAAGGCCGGCGTCAGGTCGAAGAGGCTGTAGGACCACGGCGCCGACGGACTGTCGCCGTCGACGGCATGAATGAGGATCGCGCTGCGGCTGTCGGGCGCGACCCCGACGCTGGTCACCGGCACCTCGACGAACAGCGTCACGAGGTCCCAGCCGGGCCCGGCGCGGCGCGCGAGCGTGATGCGCTGCCGCGGGTCGCCGCTGGGTGGCTCGCCGCCGGTGGTGTCGATACCGCCGGTATCGGTGCTCGATCCGGTATCGGTGCTCGATCCGGTATCGGTGCCCGAGCCGGTATCGGTGCCCGAGCCGGTGCTGGTGCCGAAGCTCGGTGGTTCGCGCAGGTCCAGCGCGGGGGCGGGGGTCGATGCGAAGGGGTTGACGGTGGTGAACAGCAGCATCGCGTCGCCGCTCTGCGCGACCGCGGATTGACCGACGTACTCGCCGTCGACCGCGAAGGTCTTGTGTTCGCCGCCGTTGACGAGCGGCAGGGGCAGCTCGATGAAGCTGCTGCCGGTCGGGCCCGGGATGGTCAGCACGGCGAAGCCGCCGGCGGGCGCGATGTCGAGGTCGGTCGGCACGCCGGGCATGGCGAGGGTCTTTTGCTGGCCGAGCTTCAGGTCGGTGACGGCGAGCCATGGTTCGCCGTCGACGCGGGCGAGTGCGATGCCCTCGCTGGCGACGACCTGGACCTCGATCGTCGCGGGGTCGAGGCCGGGGTCGGCGACCACCGGCACGAGCGGTGGTTTGCCGACCATATCGACGCTGGCGAGCGTGATGACATTGATGCCGGCGGCGGTGATCACCCACGCCGCGGTATGGTCGGTGGCGAACACGACCTCACGCGGGTGGGCGCCGACGGTCATCGCGTGGGTCTCGCCGGTGGCGACCACCAGCACCGTCAGCTCCTGGTCGCTGCCGGGGCCGAGCTGCTCGGGGCCGTCGATGTCGTGATAGACGAACACATATTTGCCGTCGGGCGAGGGCGCGAGGTTGTTGGCGCCGGGCGTGACCGGATGAATGCTCAGGGTCGTCTGGCCGGCCGCGCTGGTCCGCAGCAGCGCGACGTCGTCGCTGCCCTGGTCGAGCACGACGACGCTGCCGCCGTCGCCGACTTGCCCGGGGATCGGCTGGATCACGGTCGGCGATTGACCGACCGCGACGACATCGATCGCCAGCGTCGCGGTGTCGATCACGGCGACCGAGTTGGTGGTCTTGCTCGCGCTGTAGACGTACTTGCCGCTGGCCCGCGGGACCTGAAAGTCGCCCTCGTCCTCGACCTCGCCGGTGGTCGGCTCGTCGCCCCCGTCGGAGCTGCCGGCCGAGCCGACCGTCGTGACGCCGCCGTTCGTGTCCGCGCCGTAGGTGTCGTAGTAGCCGGCATCGGAGGCGCAGTCGACCAGCGCGAGCGTCGCGAGCGTGAGCAGCCAGGGTCGGACAAAAAACCGCTTCATCATAATGCCTCCGCGTTAACCGGGTAAGCGTCGACGGTACGCCAGCCTCGCCCCGGGCACAAGCGCCGCGTCCGGTCGTCAGGACGGCCCGGCATTGGCCCCAGCGGTGGATCCGTCGGCGGGCGCGCGCATTGTATGGCCGCGTCGAGCGCTTCCTGGCGATCCTGCTCGAGCATTGCGGCGGCGCCTTGCCGCCCTGGCTCGCGCCGGTCCAGGTGCTGGTCGCGCCGATCGGGCAGGGTCAGCAAGAGGCCGCGATCGCGGCGCTGGATAGGCCGCGGCACGCTGGCGCTGGGGGAGCGCGACGGCCAGCGCGTGCTGCCGCGGATCGAGGCGAGCACGGCGCTGCGTGAACGTTGCGCCGCGCCGGTATGATCACCAGGAGGATGCGACGGTCCTGGCCGTCGCATCCGCGATCATGCGAGCAATTCGCGCAGGTCCTGCTCGAGCGTGCTGCGGATATGCTCGATCGTGCGGCCGCGCAGGCGCTGTTTGGTGGCCACGAACGGCTTGCGACCGAGCGCGGCGAGGCGTGTGGCCTCGGCCAGCGCGCGCGGGAGAACCTGATCCGGCGGGGCGAGCTCGTCGACGTATCCGGCGGTGAGCGCCTCCTCGGGTGTATGGATATGGGCGAGCAGCGTGGCGCGGGTCAGGGCGGCTGGTTGCAGGCGGTCGCGCGCGAGCTCCATCGCCAGCACCGGGACCGGCAGGCCGATCGCCACCTCGTTGAGGCCGATGCGATAGGCACCGGCGGCGGCGATCCGGACGTCGCCGGTGAGCACGACCAGCGCACCACCGGCGACGGCGTGGCCGGTGCAGGCGATGACCAGCGGGACGCTCGCGCCATACAGGCGCAGCAGTAGCTCGGAGCCGCGGCGCAGCAGAGCACGGGCCTGGTCGGGGCCGGCCATCATCACGCGCAGGTCGAAGCCGGCGCAGAAGCGTTCGGGGCGGCCGACGAGCACCATCGCACCGGCCTCGGCCTCGGCGCGGGTCAGGGCGGCGAGCAGGGCGTCGATCATCGCGTCGGACAATGCATTGGCCTTGCCATCGTCCATGTCGACGATCGCGGTGGTACCTTCGAGGCGGTAGCGGACGAGCTCGGGCATGCGCGGAGTCTACCCGAGGTCGTGCCCGTCACGCGCGCCCTGAGCCGCGTTTCTCGCTACTGTGGAGATTCTCGACCTCCGCCTGGCCGGGGATCTGCGGGCCGACATAACGCGCGCGCGGACGCAGGAGGAAGCCGGCGCTGCGCTGTTCGAAGGCGTGGGCGAGCCAGCCGGCGGTGCGGCCGACCGCGAAGATCGCCACGGCGGTGCGCGGCGGGAGGCCGAGGGCCGCGCCGATCGAGGCGAGGCCGATGTCGAGGGTCGGCGGTTCGCGGCCCGCCTCGCGCATAGTCTCGACGATCGCCTGGATGATGCGCAGGCGCGGGCTGCGTGGGGCGTGTTCGCTGGCGGCGGCGAGCAGCAGGGCGCCGCGCGGGTCACCGGCGGGGTACAGCGGGTGGCCGAAGCCGGGAATCTCCTCACCGCGGCGGGCTCGCTCCTGCACGACCGCACGCGCGTGCTCTGGTTTGCCGACCTCGCTGGCGAGGGCCTCGACGCGATCGACGGTGCCGCCGTGGCGTGGCCCGGAGAGCGTGGCCAAACCGGCGCTGACGCATGCATAGAGATCCGCGCCCGCCGAGGCGGCGACGCGCACGGCGAAGGCCGAGGTGTTGAGCTCGTGGTCGGCGCACAGGACCAGCGCGCGGCCCATCAATTGCCGGGCGCGTGCGGTCGCCGGGGCGCCGAGCGAGACGAGCAGTGCACCGGCGACGTCGTCCTCGGCCTGGGCCAGTCGGACCTGCGTCGCGTCGAACCCGGCGCCGGCGAGCGCGGCCATGCGAAGGATCAGCGCGCGGGCGCGGGCCTTCTCGGGCTCGAGCGCCTGGTTGAAGCGGTCGGGGTCGGCGGCGCCGAGGGCCGCCACGGCCAGCGCGAGGGTCACCAGCGGCGGCGCGGCCCCGGGCAGCAGCGCGGTGAGGGAGGCGATCCGCAGGCCGACGCCCGCGGCCTGCCAGCGCGGCGCGGCGTCCGGCAAAACGCCCGACCACAACAGCTCGGCGACGGCCTCGAGTGAGCACGATGACGCCAGCTCGGCCGAGGGTCGCCCGCGATAACGCGGCCCCGCGGGCTCGATCGCCGTCAACGCCGACTCGAGCACCGGCTCGCCCCAGCGCAGCGCACCGGCGGCGACCGGGCCGTGGCCGGACCTGGCGTCGCGGCGCACCCGGAGCCGCTCGAGGTCCTCGCGGTTGTAGCGACGCTCGCGACCGGGCCCGCCGGGCTCGCTGCGCAGCAGGCCGCGGCTGGCGTAGGCGTAGAGCGTCTCGCGCTTCACGCCGAGCAGGGCCGCGGCCTCGCGCCCGGAGAGGGAGGCCGGCGCGGCGTCGCTGTCTTTGACGGTCATGCGCGCAGGGTAGCATCGGCCGGTCATCATGGATTGTCGAATCAACGTTGATCAATGTCGACGGCGGTATCAATCTTCGGGGCAGGAGGCTTCGAGATGGACACGACGAATACGACAGCGGCGAACAGCGGGCTCGAGGGCGTGGTGGTCGCGGATACGCGGCTCAGCGAGGTCGACGGCGAGCGCGGGCGGCTGGTGGTCGCCGGTCATGACATCGAGCGGCTCGCGGGTGCGGCGTCGTTCGAGGATGTGGCGACGCTGTTGTGGTCGGGCGCGCTGCCGGGGGCGGAGGGGCGCGAGGCCCAGCGGCGGGCGCTCGCGGAGGGCCGGGTCCGGGCGTTCGAGCGGCTGGGCGCCAGCGGCGACGCGCTGGGCCTCGTCGACGGCATGGACGCGCTGCGGGCCGCGACGGGCCACCTGTCGGCGCACGACGGCGACGACGCGCCGGCGCGTCTGGCCGGGGCCGTGGCGGTGTACGCCGCCGCGTGGGCGCGGATGCGGGGCGGCGGGCAGCCGATCGCGCCGGACCCGGGGCTCGGGCATGCCGCCGATTATCTGCGCATGTTGACCGGCCAGGCGCCAGAGGCGGCGCGGGTGGCGGGCCTCGCGGCTTATCTCGTCACGGTCGCGGACCACGGCATGAACGCCTCGACTTTCACGGCGCGGGTGGTCACCTCGACCGGCTCCGACGCGGTCTCGGCGATCGTCGCGGCGATCGGCGCGCTCAAGGGGCCGCTGCACGGCGGTGCGCCCGGTCCCGTGCTGGACATGCTCGACGCGGTCGGTGAGCCCGATCGCGCGGCGGCGTGGATCGACGCCGAGCTGGCGGCGGGTCGACGGATCATGGGCATGGGCCACCGGATCTACCGCGTCCGCGATCCCCGGGCCGCCGTGCTCGAGCGGACGATCGCGGGGCTCGAGGCGGCGGGTGTCTCGACCGGTCGACTCGCGCTCGCCCGCGCCATCGAGCGCGCGGCCGAGGGCGCGCTGCGGCTGAAGTACCCGGGTCGGCCGCTCGCCGCCAACGTCGAGTTCTACACCGCGGTGCTGCTCGACACCGTCGGCATCGATCGCGCCGCGTTTGCGCCGACCTTCGCCGTCGGTCGCGTGGCGGGCTGGTGCGCCCATGTGCTCGAGCAGCGCGCGGTCGGTCGCCTCATTCGCCCCGCATCTCGCTACGTCGGGCCCGCGCCCGCAGCATGACGGGCGCGGCGGCGTGGGCGCGGCCACACCGATGCTCGGCCTGCATGCGCGGAAGGGGGCCCGCCGTGGTCTTTCAGCGCCGGGTTCGCAAGTGCCCGGTCGGCGAGCGCGCGAGCAGGGGATTCCGATATGCTCCACGCGGTGGCCACGAGCGCGGACAGCGGGCCCTCGCCAGGCGAGGGCGACGACGACGACGAGGACCTCTCGCTCCTACAGACCACGGGCGCGGACAGCAGACCCGTGCCGGGCGACGACGACGACGACGACCTCTCGCTCATCCAGACGACGCGCGCGACCGGGACCCTGCTGACCCCCGGCGGGCAGAAGCCCTGGCACGAGCCGGACTCGCTGATCGGCTCGCTGCTGGGCGAGCGTTACCAGCTGCTGCGCCTGATCGGCCAGGGTGGCATGGGCGCGGTCTATCTGGCCACGCACGTGATCATCGGCAAGCAGATCGCGGTCAAGGTCCTGAGCCCCGATTACAGCCGCAACCCGGCCGACGTGCAGCGCTTCCTCGGGGAGGCGCGCTCCGCCTCGTTGATCCGTCACGATCACGTCGTCGATATCGCCGACTTCGGCTATACGCCGCAGGGGCAGGCCTATCTGGTGATGGAGTACCTCGAGGGCGAGGACCTGGCGCACACCCTGCAGCGGGTCGGCCGGATGCCGTGGTTTCGCGTCAGCAACCTGATCATGCAGATCGGCTCGGCGCTGGCCGCCGCGCACGCCAAGGGCATCGTGCACCGCGACATGAAGCCCGAGAACTGCTTCCGCGTGAAGCGCGACGGCGACGAGGACTTTATCAAGGTGCTCGACTTCGGCATCGCCAAGATCGTCGACGACCGCTTTAAAAAGGGCGAGCATTCGCTGACGATCGAGGGCGGCATCATCGGCACGCCGGAGTACATCGCCCCGGAGCTGTGCCGCGGGCTCAAGGCCGACCGGCGCGTCGATATCTACGCGCTCGGCATCATCATGTATCGCATGCTGACCGGCGTGGTGCCGTTTCGCACCGACACCGATAACTATATGGCGGTGCTGAGCCAGCACCTGACCGACCCGCCGCGCCCGATGTTCGAGCAGGCGCCGGACGCCAACATCCCCGCGAAGATCGAGCAGATCGTGATGCGGTCGCTGGAGAAGGACCCGGCTCGCCGCTATCAGACCGTCGAGGAGCTGATCGCCGCGCTGCGTGAGGCCCAGCTGACGCTCACGGGGGCCAGCTCGACCGGCCTGATCACCGGGGTCAATCGCCTGCCGCGCGCCCGAATCGTGAAGCGCGCCCCCGGCATGCCGCTCGGCCTGCTGCTGACCCTCATCGCGCTGCTGGTGCTGGGCGGCGGCGCGATCGCGTGGACGTTGCTCGGCGGCGGCGGCGGCGAGACCACGCACGCGCCGGTCGCCAAGTCGGACCCACCACCGATTCCGGGGCCAGCCGTGACGCCGCCGATCCCGACACCGATCCCGACGCCGCCGGTCCCGGTCGTGGCCGCCACGAGTAGCACCGGCGGTGATGTCGAGGGCACGAGCACCGGGGCCGATGGCGAGGAGACCGGCGCCGAGGCCCTGCCCGATACGCTCTCCGGCGCAGATTTTCGCCGCGTGATCGGGCCGCTGCAGCGCTCACTGGCGAGCCGTTGCCCGGGGCTGCCGGGCTTCGAGGTCGGCCTGAAGGTTTATGTCGAGGCGAGCGGCAAGGTCGCGCGCGTGGTCCCCGAGGGCCGCCAGGCGGGCTCGTCGTTCAGCGCCTGCGTCGTCAAGCTGGTCCGGCCCGCGCGCTTCAAGAAGGCGCGCAAGGAGTCGGTGCATTCGGCGAGCTTCAAGCTGTGAAGATATTGATGTGCGGAGCGGAGGATATCCGCCGCGTCAGAATCGCAGCGTGAGACCGGCGGGGCCCGGGACCAGCGCGGCGCGGGCGGGCTTTGCGGGCTTTGCGGCCTTGCGGGCGCGCAGGCCGAGCACGAGCATGGTGACGCCCGCGGCGACGGCGATGGTGGCGATCACGCCGCCGGCGATCGCCAGGCGGTTGCCGGTGTGGCCGCGATCGATCAGCGATTGTAGGGCGGGGTCGTCCTCCGAGAGCGGCGCGCCGGCGTCGAGTCCCTGCTGCGTGAGGCTCTGGCCGTCCTGCTCGGCGTTGCGGCCGATGACGAGGCCACCGGCCATGACGCCGAGCATCACACCGCCGAGGCCGGTGGTGACGCTGCCGGCGATCACGAGGGTGCGGGCGCGGCGGAGCTGGGCGGGATCGGGGCCGGGCGCGGGGGCGGGCGTGACGGGCTCGGGCGGCGGTGGCGGTGGTGCCTCGGGCTCGGGCGCGGGTCGCTCGACCGTGGTGGCGGCGCAATCCAGCGCCGGGTTCTCGAGCTTGAGCGCGGCGATCTGCTTGCGGACCTCGGCCAG
>Ga0116158_10000831_pt1 | contig 28848 bp, 21 predicted proteins | sample AD_UKC052_MetaG_FD_89883 | JGI IMG/M metagenome (GOLD analysis project Ga0116158, IMG submission 89883) | Active sludge microbial communities of municipal wastewater-treating anaerobic digesters from USA - AD_UKC052_MetaG | ecosystem: Engineered > Bioreactor > Anaerobic > Digestate | place: USA... | reverse complement strand
GGTAAGATAAAAACACATTTAGCGGACAATACTATATTGGTGATCTCCACCAGCCGGGCTTATAATGACGTAACTGAACTAAATACGCTCGTCAGCAAAAAAAATCTTATCCGCTGAATCGCTGCTGATAAACAAATTCTTTTATAATCTGTCAAAGTAGAATTATATTTGCACCCTGAATAAAATCTACAAATCACCATAATCATGAAGAAATCGTTTTCAATACTTTTTATTTTCTTATTAAGCTTAGGATCTGCAATAAGGGCCGATGAAGGCATGTGGCTTTTACCCATGATAGAAAAGCTTAACATCGGAAAAATGACGGATCTTGGTCTGAAACTTTCAGCCAATGATATTTACAGTCTCAATAATGCCAGCCTGAAAGATGCGGTCGTCAGTTTTATGGATGGCGGATGTACCGGTGAGCTTGTATCTTCACAGGGGCTTCTTCTTACTAATCACCATTGCGGTTACGGATTTATACAGGAACACAGCAGCGTGGAAAACAATTATCTCAGGGATGGATTCTGGGCCAGGACCAGGGAAGAAGAACTTCCGAACCCGGGACTTGCCGTTTCATTCCTAATCAGAATAGAGGATGTTACAGACCAGGTACTTGCAGGAGTAAAACCCGAAATGACAGAAGCCGCCAGAAATGAAACCATAAATAAAGCCCGGAGAGCTATCGAGAATGCCGCTACAGCCGGCAATGGTTACAGGGCTTCCGTCTCATCATTCTATGGCGGTAACTATTTTTACCTTCTTGTTTATGAAAGATATACCGATGTCAGGCTGGTCGGTGCACCTCCGTCATCCATCGGCAGCTTCGGTGACGACACTGACAACTGGGAATGGCCAAGGCATACAGGCGATTTCAGTATGTTCAGAGTTTATTCCGGACCCGACGGCTTACCTGCTCCCTTTTCAACGGACAATATTCCCCTTAATCCCAAAAACTGGCTTAAAATCTCAATAAAAGATATCAGCGAGGGTGACTTTACCATGGTAATGGGCTATCCCGGAAGAACACAGAGATATTATACTTCATGGGAGGTAAATGAACTGTTGAAGATCACCAATCCGAACAGAATAAAGATCAGGGGTATCAAACAGGAATTATGGATGGAAGATATGCTCGCCGATCCTAAAGTAAATATTCAGTATGCTTCAAAATATTCAAGCTCAGCCAACTACTGGAAATACTCAATAGGTCAGAATAACCAGCTTACAAATAATAACGTAATTGAGAAAAAGCAGCAGACGGAAAACCAGTTCAATACCTGGGTAAATGAAGATGAATCAAGAAAATCGAAATATGGCCAGGCTCTCAACCTTATCAGAACGTCAATAGAAGGACGGGCAGAGTTCCAGAATGCATTTCATTACCTCAGCGAATGTACACGGGGCTGTGAGATCTTCGATTTTGCAGCTTATACAGCCAGACTTACTGAAGCTCTGAAATCAGGCGACCGGACAAAGATCACCGATGCATCTATGAGATTGAAAAATATACTTCCTGAACTATATAAAGATTATAATCCGCCTACCGATCAAAAGACTGCAAAGGCAATGCTTCGTCTTTACAGGGAAGATGTTCCTGAGAAATTCCACCCGGATTTCTACAAGAATATTGTCGGCAGGAAATTCAAAGGCAACGTCGATAAATTTGTTGATGATATGTTCAATAGATCAATATTTGCCAGTGAAGAGAGATTTAATGCATTTCTGGAAAATCCTAAACTTAAAGTACTTGAAAATGATCCGGTTGCCATTACTGTCAGATCAGTCAACGAAATCCGCTTTTCACTATCGGAAGAACTCATGAAGTTTGACACCGATCTTTCTTCAGGCAGGAGGTTGTGGATAGCTGCCCTGAGGGAAATGGCTCCGGAAAAAACCCTTTATCCCGATGCAAATTCGACAATGCGGCTCTCCTATGGAACAATTAAAGATTATGATCCGAGGGATGCGGTTACCTATAAATATTATACAACTCTCGAAGGGGTAGTCGATAAATATAAGCCAGGTGATTATGAGTTCGATCTGCCGCAACGCCTGCTGGATCTTAACAGAAATAAAGATTTCGGCAGATATGCCTCATCCAAAGGTTATCTCCCTGTTAACTTCCTGACAACAAACGACATAACTGGTGGCAATTCCGGAAGCCCGGTTCTTAATTCATATGGAGAGCTGATCGGCCTTGCTTTCGACGGAAACTGGGAAGCCATGAGCGGCGATGTTTATTTTGAACCTGAGGTCCAGAGAACCATTGCTGTCGATATCAGATATGTACTCTGGATCATAGATATTTATGCAGGAGCAGGTCACCTGGTTGACGAGATGACGATAGTCGAGTGACGAGGAGTGAGGCGTGAGGAGTGAGGCGTGAGGCGTGAGGCGTGAGCGCAGGGCGAAGAGCACAGGGCGAAGAGCGCAGAGCACAGGGCGAAGAGCGGGGAGCGGTGCAGAGTATTTTCGGAAAAAAATTATAATATGCAAATCAGTCTTCTTGAGATTCTGGCAGCGTTTATGGTACTTTTTGCCATAATCGACATTCCCGGATCAATACCAATAATAATTGATATTAAATCCAAAGGAGTAAAAGTTCATTCGATCAAGGTAACTCTTGTATCTGCACTTATTTTACTGGCATTCCTGCTGATCGGCAGTCCTCTGCTAAGGGTTTTCGGAATAGATGTTTCCTCATTCGCTATTGCAGGATCATTTATTATATTCCTGTTAGCAATGGAAATGATACTCGGAATTGAAATATTCAAGCAGGACGCGTACGGAGGAGGAGCGATTTTCCCGATTGCTTTTCCGCTTATTGCAGGAGCCGGTTCAATAACCACAATTCTGTCGCTCAAAGCCGAATACCAGACAATAAATATTCTTATAGCGCTTACCCTGAATATGATTGTGGTTTACCTGGTACTGAGGCTTACTTCTGTTTTTGAGAAGCTGCTTGGAAATGGAGGTCTTCAGATCCTCCGCAAAGTATTTGGAGTGATCCTCCTTTCAATATCCATCAAGCTTTTCCTTTCAAATACCGGGATTGTTCTGCCACATGGCATGTAATATCACAATATACACTGACGGAGCTGCAAAAGGCAATCCCGGTCCGGGTGGCTATGGCGTCGTACTTATTTCCGGGAAACACCGCCTCGAAAAATCCGAAGGATTCAGACTTACCACCAACAACAGGATGGAACTTCTCGCTGTCATAACAGGACTGGAAGCGCTTAAACAGCCTGGTAGCAATGTAACCATATATACCGACTCAAAATATGTTGCCGATGCTGTTGAAAAGGGATGGCTTTTCAGATGGGAGACAAAATCATTCAGAAAAACAAAAAATCCTGACCTCTGGATAAGATTTCTTGATATTTACCGTAAACATAATGTGAGATTCATCTGGATAAAAGGTCATGCAGGCTACCCTGAAAATGAGCTTTGCGACCGCTTAGCCGTGGAATCATCAGGGAAAAAGGATCTTCAGGAGGATACAGGGTACAGACCTGAACCGGAAGATGATTCACTGTTCAACGGAAATGACTGATAATTTTTTTTGGTAAAAAAAAATAAAATAGCAAATTTGTAAAAACAGCTGGCGATGGAAATACTGAAAATAGAACCCACTCACATAAGTCCGACAATCAGGTTCATTCCTGATCTTAATGATTTTTTAATAAGCGGGATGTCCGCTCCTGAAGATGTACGTGCACTATACTATCCTGTAATTGAATGGATGGACAAGTTCAACAGCGAGTTAATAAGCGGGAATTATAAGATCTTCAGCGAAACAAATCCCATGATCCTAAAGATCGACCTGAATTATTTCAATTCGGCATCGGCAAAATTTCTTCTCGATATCCTTCTTGAGCTTAAGAAGATCCGCGAATCAGGAACCCCTGTGGTCGTGGAATGGTACTATGAGGAAGACGATATCGACATGAAAGAGGCCGGAGAGGATCTCTCAGAACTGGTGGAAATGGAACTTAAATATATCATCAAGCCGGCATAGGATCTATGCAGGGACAGAAAGAACTTTATGAGGTGCTTGACAGGCTTGGTATTCAGTACGAATATCATGAGCATCCTCCTCTGGCAACCATTGAAGAAGCAATAATCCACTGGAAAGATTATAATTCCGGCAGATGCAAGAATATTTTTTTCAGGAATCATAAGGGGAACCGTCATTACCTTGTAATTCTCGAGCATCTGAGAAAACTCGACATACATGATCTGGAGAAAAGGCTCAGACAGGGCAAGCTTACATTTGCCTCCGATGCGAGACTAAAAAAATATCTTGGGCTGGAACCTGGATCTGTATCTCCTTTCGGACTGATAAATGACCACGAAAACCATGTTCATTTATTTATCGATGAGAAACTTCTGGAATATGAAAGGCTGGCCTTTCATCCAAATATAAATACCGCCACTCTTGTAATATCAAAATCAGATTTTCTCCGTTTCCTTGAGTATTCCGGAAATTCCCGGGAGTTCCTTAAGCTATACGATTAACCTTTCCTGTATACAGGCTGTACCCACTGTTCCATAGGTTCATATTTGCTCATTGAAGCCCAACGGATGCCGCGTTTCTGTATTTCAAGCGCCTGAGGAACATTATAATCTGCAGCAACATGGCCGAGAGATGAATAGAATACCCTCCCGTTCCCGTATGCTTTCTTCCAGACAACAGGAATCACATTCCCTCCTATCCATGAAGAATTCTTGTCAGTGAAGGTGGTGGTAGCCAGTACCTTCACGTTCGGATCCACATGAACAAAATATTGTTCGGAATGCATATCAAAGTCTTCCAGACCTTTTGTGACCGGATCCTTGTGATCAGTTATATTCACCCTGTAATCAATAACACCCCCCGGATGAGCAACCCATTGTCCGCCCACCATGAACTGGTATTCGGTATTATTCCTGAATGAATCACCCAGTCCGCCGTGCCATCCGGCGATCCCCACTCCGCTTTTAACTGCATCAAGCAATGCTTTTTCCTGCTTGCCCTCTATCGTTCCCATTGTCCATGCCTGGATGATCAGATCAAAATCCTTTAAGCCGGGCTCCAGGTATGCATTAAGAGTATCTGATATGGTTACTTTCGCACCTTCCGACTGCATCCACGGGACAAAAATATCACGGCATTTATCCGGCTCATGGCCCATCCAGCCACCCCAGACAAACAACACCTTTTTACCGTTAAGGACAGTAGCGGCATCAGGTTTTCTTCCCCTGCCAGCTGCATAAGGAGCAACTATCACCGCCGTTGCAGCAAGAGCGCTCTTGGATATAAATGACCTGCGTGTTAACATAGCTTTTTGATTTCAGGCTAAGATAACAATTTTACAAATCGGTGTTTCAAAAAAGATTCAAAATTCAAAATTCAAAATTCAAAGTTCCATATTCCAGGCTTCAGGTTTCAGGCTTTGCCAGCCGAATCCGCCAACTGGCGAAGAAGGCTGGTTCCAGAGTTTCAAAGTTTCAATGTTGGTTCCGAATCTTGAATCTTGAATCTTGAATCTTGAATCTTGAATTAAAGAAAGTTCACGAGTGTTTGTGTCTATTTATATCAATTTTAAATAATTTTTTTCTGCATCAAATCGTTTTACCGGACGTCCTTATAGGGAAACCAACCAAACTGATGACAAAAGATGAAAACCTTCTTCTTCACTGCCTTTCTGACGCTTTTCATGACATCTATGCTTTCGGGACAGACAGAAGCGCCGGTAAAGAAGCGGTATACTGCGTCCAGAATAGCACAATCACCGGTAATTGACGGCATTCTGGATGAAGAATTATGGAAATCGGGAGAATGGATCGATGATTTTACCCAGTTCGAACCATATAATGGCAAACCTGCATCCCAGAGGACTGAATTCAATATCTTCTATGATGATGATAATCTTTATGTAGGGATAAGGGCCTTTGACTCAAGTCCCGACAGTATAGTACCCCGTCTTACCCGCCGCGATGAGGTCGACGGCGATCTCGTTGCAATAATAGTTGACAGCTTTCACGATCTCCGGACCGGGTTTACTTTCGGAGTTAGCTCCGCAGGTGTGAAATATGACCTGATGTTCACAAACGACGGTGAAAATGAAGATGAATCATGGAATCCCAACTGGTGGGTGAAAACATCGATTAATGATGAGGGATGGATAGCCGAGATGAAAATCCCTCTCAGCCAGGTAAGATTTGACAAAAACTCGGGTGATGTATGGGGCCTTCAGATGGCAAGGAATTATTACAGGAAAAATGAGACCGACTTCTGGCAGCATATCCCGAAAGACTCCCCTGGCCTTATTCATATGTTTGGAGAAATGACAGGACTTGAAGGGATCAAACCCCGTAAGATCTTCGATGTCACACCTTACGGAGTGGCAAAGGCAGAAACATTTAAAAAGGAAGCCGGAAATCCTTTTATGGAAAATGGAAGAAAATACGGATTAAATGGCGGTATTGATGCGAAAATCGGGGTCACCAACAATATGACAATGGACCTGACCATCAATCCCGATTTCGGCCAGGTTGATGCAGACCCTTCAGTTGTAAATCTCACTGCCTACGAAACATTCTTTGAAGAAAAAAGACCTTTTTTCATCGAAGGTAATAATATTACGAATTTCAATATCGGTCTGGGTGATGGCGATGTCGGGAACGATAACCTATTCTATTCCAGACGTATAGGTCGTCGCCCGCAGGGAAGTCCCGAAATGAAGGAAGGCTGGAACTCTGATATTCCGACAAACACTACAATACTCGGAGCAGCCAAGCTTACCGGTAAAACAAGCAAAGGACTCTCCCTTGGATTTATTGAAGCCATGACGGCAAATGAAAAAGCTGAGATTGATACCACAGGAGGAACAACCCGCGAAACAGTTGAACCTCTGACCAATTATTTTATCGGACGGGTTCAGAAAGATTTCAATGAGGGGAAAACCATTTTAGGAGGAATATTCACCGGCACCTACCGCGATCTTGATGCCAGGCTTGGGACCTTTATGCACAGATCGGCATATTCCGGAGGATTTGATTTTACACAATACACCAAAGAAAAGAACTGGATGTTTAATATTAATACTGCATTCAGCCAGGTGAACGGATCTAAGGAAGCTCTGCAGATAACTCAAAAATCATCAGCGCGTTATTTTCAACGCCCTGATAATGATTATACCGAATATGATCCCGAACGTACTTCCCTCACCGGATCAGGTGGCAGGATACAGATCCAGAAGCTTAACGGACATCTCTTTCTCCTTGGTTGTGTCCTCTGGAGAACTCCCGGATTTGAAATAAATGATCTGGGATATATCCAGGAATCAGATGAAGTTTTATCAGTGTTGGTTGCAGGATATTCACAATGGGAACCAAAAGGAATTTACAGAAATTACAATTTCAATGGAGATATCTGGACCGCTTATAATTTCGGAGGACAACGGGTCGGCACAGGATTGGAATGGAACGGATCGATGGGTTTTAAAAATTACTGGAATGCCTGGACCGGGGGAGGTATTAACACATCACAGCTTTCATCCGGGACTCTCAGAGGCGGACCCATGATGAAGATACCCGGCACATTAAGAGTAAACGTGGGCTTCTCAACCGATTACAGGAAAAAACTGAATTTTTCAGTCTATGGCAATATCAACAGTGGTCTTCAGAATAACTCCCGAAGCCTTTACTCCGAAATGGATATAAATTACAAGCCAACCAATTACCTGACACTGACGCTTAGTCCGAGCTTCAACCCGTCGCGTTCTGAACTCCAGTATGTTACCAGAAAAACCTCCGGAGGAAACGATAAATACTTCTTTGCCAGTATCAATAGAAAAACTATCAGCGCATCGTTCAGGGTTAATCTGAATCTGAGTCCCGACCTTACACTCCAGTACTGGGGACAGCCATTTATTGCTACCGGTAACTATCACGACTATAAAGTGATCCTCGATCCAATGGCTGATAGTTACAGGAACAGATTCTGGACATTTACCCCGGAACAGGAAACCTTTGATGAGCAGAACAATCAGTACAGATTTGATCTGGATCTTAATGGCTCCACCGACTATATTATCGGGAACAGTAATTTCAAAGTAAGAGAATTCCTTTCCAACCTTGTCTTAAGGTGGGAATATAATCCCGGATCAATCCTTTATCTTGTCTGGAACCAGACCAGAGATTACTCCAACGGCATGGGAGAAATGAAGTATTTCAGCGATCTGGGTGACCTGTTCGACAGGGATAACAATATACCTCATAATATCTTTCTGATAAAATTCAGTTACCGGTTTGGTTTAAATTAGGTTTGTATTTTAATTATGAGGTTGCGAGGCTGTCTCCGGACAGCCTTTTTTGTCGTGCGGTCAGGTAGTCATGCAGTCGTGCAGTCATGCAGTCGTGCAGTCATTTAATCCGATTTATACTAATTTTGGGACCGCAAGACTGCAAAACCGCAAGACCAAACCCGGCACTCTTTTTGCGGTAATAAAATGTGAAAACGCCTCTGAATTGGAATAGTTGAAAGCGGTTGTCCTGTGGATGTTTAACAACTTAAAACTATCAAAATGAAGAGGAATGAAGAAAAGGTTCCCGGATTCGATGAGATCGTCTTTGAGAACCGCAACAAAGCCTACGGAGCATATGACCTCCGGAAGCGCTACAAAGTAACCACCTGCCTTTCCACCTTAGGCGCCGTTCTCCTTACCGTTATCTCTGTTCTGGCTCTGTCATTTAATACAAAACCCGGAATTGCCACGGGCAGAGATGAAATTATCGTGATCCTTGAACCAGAAAACATACCTGTCGAAGTGATCACTCCCCCTGAAGTTAAAATGCCTCCTGACCTTATTAAAGCCCCGGTCAACATTGCTCCCGAGGTTACGGCTGATACTACCATGGTAACAAATTTCATCCCTATAAGCGATGTTCTCATTGAAACTGTTTCTGATGGTCTTGTTGAGGACACCCTCTATGTTGTTGAGAAACCGGCAGATATTGTTCCAGCAGAACCTGAGATCTTCATCCGTGTTGAAGAGATGCCTGAATTTCCGGGCGGAGAGCCGGCACTGCTTGCGTTTATTGCCAGAAACACAGTTTATCCCGAAGAAGCAATAATCAACAATATAAAAGGAAGGGTTACCCTGAAATTTGTGGTCAATCCCGACGGATCGGTAGGAAAAATAGAGATCCTGAGAGGAATTGATCCTCTGCTTAATCAGGAAGCAATAAGGGTTATAGGTACATTGCCGCATTTCAAACCGGGTAAACAGAATGGAGTAGCTGTCCCGGTATGGTATTCAGTCCCCGTTAATTTCAGGATAACAGATATGAATTAGAATTATACACCATCAGGAACTACGTATTATAATACGTATTAAAAAACGTATTATAATAGCTCTGTTTTGATTTGGGAAGTATAGATTTAGTCTCCTTTGCCTGTAGGGCATAGGGTATTGTAGATAAGGTTATATGACATGATTTTATACCTCGTAGAGGTTATGGAGCAAAATACCATAACCGCTACGCGGTAAAGTCCCAGGTAAATTGGAAAATAGAATAAAATTTTTAAATATATCAATTTCAGATCTTCTGAGCAATATTTTAGATCAAAGCCTTTATAATACGTTGGTTAGTAATTATTACCCTTCCCCTTAGCCTTAAGGGGAAAGCCTGTCCCGCGACAGCGGGAGGCCGGGGATAGGGTTGGTATATTATTAAGGCTAAGATAAGAGAGAACTGAAGTTGTGTAATATAATCCCCGGAACTTTTATTTGAGAATTTTTCATATATTTCCATCAATACTTAATTGCCTTCCTATGATAATTGAAAATTCTGCCGGTTCCAGAGAAAATCTCACTATAACCGATAATTATGACCTTATTGTTTGCGGCGGCGGCGTTGCAGCAGTCTGCTGTGCAATAACCGCTGCCCGTAACGGAGCAAAAGTGGCTATTGTCCAGGACAGACCGGTTCTTGGAGGTAATGCTTCCAGTGAAGTACGTCTCTGGGTCCTGGGCGCCACTTCACATATGGGAAATAATAACCGCTGGGCCCGGGAAGGCGGTGTGATAAATGAGATATTACTTGAAAACCTGTACCGCAATCGCGAGGGTAATTCAATTCTATTTGACCTTGTACTGATAGATAAAGTCCAGGCAGAAAAAAATATAACATTATATCTCAACACAGCCATTCACGCTGTTCAGAAAAGGAATAAAAGGACTATCAGGAGCATTGAGTGTTTTAATGCACAGAATTCCACATCTTATGTTCTTTCAGCGAAGCTTTTTGCTGATTGTACCGGTGACGGTATTGTAGCTTATAATTCAGGAGCCTCATTCAGAATGGGAGCAGAAGAAAAAGATGAGTTTTCTGAAGGATTTGCCCTTTATAAGGAAAAAGCAGGTGAACTTCTCGGTCACTCAATGTATTTCTATGTAAAGAATACAGGCAAAAAAGTTAAATTCATTCCTCCTGCAATTGCCCATAAAGATGTCTCATCAGCAATTCCAAGGCTCAAAAATATTAATCCTGAGGAAGCGGGATTAAGCATGTGGTGGTTTGAATGGGGAGGACGCCTGGATACTGTTCATGATACTGAAAAGATCCGTTTTGAATTGCTCAAGGTTGTTTACGGAATCTGGGATTATATAAAAAATTCCGGGAATTATCCCGAAATGGATACTTACACACTTGAGTGGGTGAGCACAATACCGGGTAAACGTGAAAGCCGCCGCTTCAACGGTTATTATATGCTTAATCAGAACGATATAGTTGAACAGAAACATCATTATGACGATGTGGCATTTGGTGGCTGGTCGATGGATCTTCACCCTGCCGACGGAATATATTCTCCTCTGAGCTCATGTTTCCAGCTCCATTCCAGGGGAGTTTATACAATACCCTACCGCTGCTATGTCAGCCGTGATCTGGATAACCTGTTTATCTGCGGTCGCATGGCATCAGCAACACATGTGGCACACGGATCAACAAGGGTAATAGGAACATGCTCCCATGGAGCACAGGCAGCAGGAATGGCTGCAGCATTGTGTATAAAGAAAGATGTCCTTCCCTCCTATTTTATCAGTGAAAAAAATGTTAAGGAACTTCAGAAGGAACTGATATTCTCGGGCCAGCATATCCCTGAGATATCTTTTGATAATCCGGTCACCGGAAAAGCGGAAATAACGACATCATCAGAGCTGGAGCTTGAAAGTATGGGATTTGAATGTGGATATCAGCAACTCGAAAGAGATAAAGCTGTAATAGTACCGGTAAACGGAATGAGTCCTGAGATATCCATTAAATACAAAGCCTGCAGGGATACAACTCTGATAGTTGAACTCCGGAACAGCAGAAAAGCCGGGAACTTCTCACCTGAGGTCCTGCTTGAGAGCCAGGCTCATGATATAGCTAACGGGGAAGGTGAATTGTATATTAACTTTGAACCCACTGTAGATAAAGGCTATGTTTTTATCACCTTCTGTAAGAATGATGATGTAGAACTGATGATGAGCAATGCGCTGATCTCATCAATCCTGACAGTCGAAAAAAGAGGCCGCCAGGTCCCTCCGGAAGGCTATGGGGTGGAAGAATTTGATTTCTGGACTCCAAAACGAAGACCTGATTACAGGAATATTGCCCTAAGGTTTCACAGGAAATTGTCATCCTTTTCTGCCGAAAACATTAAAACTTCGATCTTCAGACCTAATATCACATCGAATTGCTGGATAGCCGGAATGGATGATAAGAATCCCTGGCTGCAGATGAAATGGAATGAAAAACAAAACATAAATAAAATAAGGCTGTTCTTCGACCCCGACTATGATCATCCTATGGAATCGGCCCATCGTGAACAGCCTGAAAACATAATTCCTTTCTGCGTAAGGAAATTTAAAATCAAAGACCAGGACGGAAATTTGTTATGTGATGTAAAAAACAATTACCAGTCTGTTTATGATCTGCAGCTTAAGTCCGGATCGGTAATTTCAGAAATAAGAATAGAACTTGAAAAGCCGGCCGATAATATCCCCGTCGCACTTTTTGGAATAGTATGTCTATAGGTTTTCAGGAAAAATGATATGCAAATGAAAAGAAGAAGCTTTCTGATGTACAGCGTCATGAGCGCCCCTGTCCTGGCTGCAGAGATTACAAATCTGCCTATGAAAAGCTATATGCCGGAAGGGAAATTAAAATCAGGCATAAAGTTGTCTTTTCAGGATGGCATTGCCCCCGGCAAATATCCTGAAGAAAGATTTGATTTTATGGAGGAATACGGTATAACAGGTTTTGAACCAAGGGCAAATGATATAGTTAAAAATGTTAATAGCCTACGGAATCTGCTGAAATACAGAAATATAAGGATTAGCGCAGTTCAATCGGGTTATAAAGGATTTGTATGTTCAGAAAACAGGATTGTAAGGAATGAACATATGTGTATCATGAAAGAAATCATTGCTTCTGCAGGCGAACTGGGAGCAAATGGAGTAATTATCATCCCGGGAACTGTCCGGACAAATCTCCCGGATAACAATTCCTGTAAATACAGTGATGCCACTGACCAGCTGTCTGAACTTGCAGAATACGCCGGAAGGCATAATACAACCATTATACTTAAACCGGTCAACAGGAAAGAAGCCTCCCGGATCAACACTGTGTCACAGGCTGCAGATATCTGCCGAAAAATTAATCTGAAAGGACTAAGGTGTATGGGCGACATCTGGCAAATGTCCAGACAAGAAGTGCCGGATATGGAAGATATTCTCGCAGGTGGAGAATACCTATACCATATTCATATTGCCAGCCGTAAATCGAGGTGCATTCCGGGAGAAGACGGGATGACTGATAATTACACTGAAGCTTTCCGTGCATTGAAAAAAATCGGTTATGATGGTTTTATAAGCTATGCCTGTGGGATAAAAGCAGATAAAAATAAAATTATCCCTTCATCGATAAGACTTCTTGACAACCAATGGCAATCAGCATAACACAAGAGTTGGTTAATCCACGGAACTCAGAATTACTTTTTAGCGATATTCTGACCAGTTTATAAATAATGTTCTCCTCCCGGGAAACAGTTCTGAAAAAAATCGCATATTTGTTTATGGCAATTACAAGCAGATTTGTCATTTTGATAAAATTCTAAACCCAAAAAAATCCATTCTATGAAAGAAAAAAGCATTTTACGGCGGGTATCCGGAAAAAAGTCAGGATCCCGGGTAAAATCCTCCGGCATCACAATGCTGATCATGATTTTATTTATGATCTGTACAATTAATGTTTCCGGGGGATTTAGTTACACTGATGAGAACCGAATGAATTCAGGTCCTGCAACCTTAGCAGAAATTGACCTTCAACAGAATCAGGTAAGCGGTACCATAACCGATGCACAGGGTAATCCTTTACCCGGAGTAACGGTTTTAATCAAGGGCACCACTTTTGGCACACTGACAGACAACGAAGGAAAATATACTTTAAATAATGTGCCGCCAAATTCAATTCTGGTATTTTCATTTATCGGTTCTGCAACCCAGGAAATACCTGTCAGCGGCAGAAGCCAGATCAACATAACAATGCAGGAAGAAACTGTCGGACTTGAGGAAGTGGTCGTAATCGGATACGGATCACAAAGGAAAGTAGACCTTACCGGATCGGTTGAGACAATCAAATCTGCAGAAATTGTAAAGCAACCGGTGGCACAGGTTTCCCAGGCCCTTGTGGGGCTCACTCCCGGACTTACGGCAATTCAGTCAAGCGGCCAGCCGGGTAATGACTATTCGACATTACGAATCAGAGGGACAGGATCAATCGGAGCTTCCAATGATCCTTTAATTCTCATTGATGGCGTAGCCGGCGATATTAACGACCTTAATCCAAACGATATCGATAATATCTCTGTATTAAAAGATGCTGCTGCCGCTGCAATATACGGTTCCCGTGCTTCCAACGGCGTGATCCTCGTGACGACCAAACGAGCTAAAACCGGCGAACTGTCACTCAAATACTCGAATTATATAGGATGGCAGAAACCGACTGAGTTACCGGATTTTCTTGGCGCCCTGGATTTCCTGAAATATTCCGGTGAATCCCAGACGGTAATTGATAATTATGCTTCAAAGATGCTGACAGAACCCGATCTTTATCCCGATACAGACTGGGTAGGGATGCAGTTCAGTGAAAACGGATTTCAGCAATACCATGATATGACTGCAAGCATAGGGACCGAAAAGATAAAGACTATGGCATCTGTCTCATTACTCGATCAGAGCGGGAACATAGCAAATTATAATTATAACCGTTACAACGGCAGATTTAACACAGATTTTAAGGTGTCTGACAAAATTGATGTCAATTTTGATATAAGCTTCAACAGGTCAAAGAGGATCGCCCCGGCAACAAGTCTTACATATATAGTGCAGGATGATTATCGCATTCCTCCCATTTACCATGCAATACATTCTGACGGATCATGGGGCGACGGATGGCAGGGACAAAATCCTATTGCTGCCGCCAGAGCAGGCGGATTGACAACCAATCTCTGGAACTATTTCCGCGGAGTTCTTAAAGTCAGCTATAAACCCATAAAAGACCTGACCCTTTCAATGATGTATGCCCCGGAATATGATGATGCATATACCAGTTCATTTACAAAACAGTACAAAACAATAATTGACTGGACAAGTAAGTCAACGCGTCTTTATCCCAGCCGTAACGGTTTATCCCAAAGCAATTCAAAATCATTTACAAACAATTTCAATGCCCTGGCTACTTACTCCAAAATAATTAGCGACCATAGCTTTACGGCGTTACTTGGTTATGAGTTCATTAAATATGACTGGGCAAATTTCGGCGCTTCACGCCAGGACTATATACTCGATCAGTTTGAAGTTCTTAATGCAGGCTCAGCCGAGAGTGATGGCAACAGCGGTTCAGCAACCCATTCAGGACTCGTGTCATATTTCGGCCGTGTGAATTATGCATTCAGGGATAAATACCTTCTTGAAGCCAATTTGAGAAGGGACGCATCTTCGCGTTTTCAGGAAGATAACCGGGTTTCATATTTCCCTTCGTTTTCGGCCGGATGGAGAGTTGGCAAAGAATCATTTATGCAGAATCAGAACATCCTTTCCGATCTTAAGCTTCGTTTTTCATGGGGCCGCCTCGGAAATCAACAGATCGGAAGCGACTTCCCTTATGCTTCCTCCATTGTCCTCGGATCAAGTAATTTCCTCTTCAATAATGCAATAGTAACAGGAGCCACACAGAACGTACTGGCGAACAGCCTTATCCAATGGGAAACAACCGAAACCACCAATTTCGGCGTCGATGCCGGTTTCCTTGACCAGCGACTGACATTCACAGCTGATTATTATGTCCGCAAAACCTTCGATATCCTTCTCAGCCTTCCTATCCCTCTTGTGATCGGGCTTTCACCTGCCATGCAGAACGCAGGGAATGTTGATAATAAAGGATGGGACCTGTCTCTCGGGTGGACTGATTCCAAAGGCGATCTGTCTTATTATGCACGCTTTAACTTCTCGGACGTAAGAAATGAAGTGACAAACCTTTCTGGTGTTGGCCCGATTATCTCAGGTATCTCCATTACTGACATCGGTTATCCGATCGGATCGATTTACGGTTTTGAATCTGTCGGTATTTTCCAGAACCAGGAAGAAATTACAGGAGCCCCTACTCAGTTCGGGACCCTTTCACCGGGAAATATAAGATATAAAGATCAGCTTACGGTAGATACAAATAGTGACGGAATTCCTGACCAGGCCGACGGAAAGATCAACAGTGATGACCGGGTAATTATTGGCGACCCGTTCCCCAGAATGTCTTTCGGGCTTAATTTTGGAGCACAATATAAAGGATTCGACCTGTCAGCAAGCCTTCAGGGGGTCGGTAAAAGAGATATTTTGCTCCAGGGCGATATGGTATGGCCGCTGTGGAATGCAGGTAAAATCCAGAAATGGCATCTCGACGAATGCTGGTCGGCTGAAAATACCGATGCCAGATACCCTGCAATTAAAGCAACCAGTGCAGGAAGCAATGACGCACAAATGTCCAGCACATGGGTCTTTAATGCTGCATATCTGAGGCTGAGAAACATTACAATAGGATATACTCTTCCCTCTGAATGGCTGACAAATTTCTTTATAAAAGGAGTAAGAATATATTGTTCAGGATTAAACCTGCTGACTTTTGACAAATTGCCGGCCGGTATTGATCCATTGGTACCAAATGGTTCCAACGGAGGTATATTCCCGGTTACTTCAAATTTCTCAGTAGGCATTGACGTGAACTTCAAGTAATAACATTATAAATATTACGATATATGAAAACTCATTATAAATTCTTCATCCTGCTCCTTACAATTCTGCCTTTTACAGGTTGCGATAAGCAGATCCTTGACCTCGAATCACTGACTGAACCTGTTGATGCCACATTCTTTTCAAATGAAAAGGAACTTGAACTGGCGCTGACGGGAACATATAATTCCCTGATAAGAATGAACTACGGTGTTGCTTATCAGCTGGCTATTGACAATGGCGGCTCAGACATCGGGATCAGCCGCGGGTGTGAATTTGATGAACTTGGTGCAGGTACACACAGTGCTCAGTCTGGTACATATTCCAGCCTCTATTCATTTTATTACAGGGGAATTGCCAGAGCCAATAACCTTATCCAGAATATGGAAAGGTCAAAAGATGTCGTTTCTGAAGAACGGTTTAATCAGATCAAAGCACAGGCGCTGGTTTTAAGAGCATACTTTTACCATTACCTCATCGAATTCTTTGGAGATGTCCCTTATATTGAAGCTGTTGTTACAAAACCGGAGGATGGACTGATCCCCAGGACAGCAAAGACAGAAGTTGTAACGAAACTCCTGGCAGATCTTCAGACAGCTGCGGCATCGCTTCCTCTTACATGGGCTGAAAAAGGCCGTATCACAAAAGGAGTTGCACTGGGATTAAGGGCCAGAATAGCTCTGTACAACGGCCTCTACACAGAAGCAGCTTCATCTGCAAAAGCGGTTATGGATATTGAACAGGGATCAGGTTACAGCCTGTACACAAATTATCAGAATCTTTTCCAGCGTGCAGGAGAAGCAAGTCCCGAAATAATGCTTGCAATGCCATTTAAAGACGGATTCCAGACCACAACAGGATATGCACTTGGTTCCCGGAATGCCGGTTCATATACAGTTATGGCGCCAACACAGTCAATGGTAGATTCCTATGAAGCCTCAGACGGCCTTCCGATTGACGAATCAACAGTTTACAATCCTTCTAAGCCATTCGAGAACAGGGATCCCCGCTTAAAGGCTTCAATTATAACTCCGCAAAGCGCCTGGGCTGGATTCATCTTTGAAAGCCATCCCGATAGCGTCACTTTCCGTCTTGTAAACGGAACACTTGCAGGATCAAATAAAGATTGCCGTAAAGCATCATGGCCCGCCGCATTTTGCGGATATGCCTGGAAAAAATATAACGACGAAGCAGCACAAAAGGATAAGGTCCTCTGGTCAGAAATTGACTTCAGCCTGATGAGATATGCAGAAATATTACTGACCTACGCTGAAGCACGGATTGAGTCTGGAACAATCGACGAATCAGTCCTGACTGCAATAAACCGTGTACGCGCACGTGCCTACGGCGTCAATGTGGCTGATATTGGAAATTATCCGGAAATTACAACAACTGATCAGGCTGAACTAAGGAAAATAATCCGCAGGGAAAGAAAAGTAGAACTGGCAAACGAAGGATTCCGCCTTTTTGATATAAGAAGATGGAGAATTGCTGAAAAGGTAATGCCAGTAAAAATATACGGACGAATCCTGAATGAAAAGACAGCAACCCTTATCCCTCCGATTGATGATGACGGTTTTGTGTCATACGAAAGTGTACAGAGCCAATACGATCTTAATACCGACGCGAGGTTCCCAAATGCACAGAACAGACTTTTTAATAAAAACAGGGATTATCTTTGTCCGATCCCTCAGGCAGAAATTGATACTTATGCCGGATTCGGAGTTGTTCTTGAACAGAATCCAAATTATTAAATTCACCCGGTGAATAAAAACAGAATTATGATGAAGTTTTTAAAGAGAATCCTGACGCTGATAATTATTATTTCCGGATTTTCATCCTGTGATAATCCATCCGGCGAGGTCTTTATTGAAGCCGAGAGTTTTTCTGATCCCGGAGGATGGGTCGTTGACCAGCAGTCAATCGATATCATGGGATCATCATATTTGCTGGCACATGGTCTGGGTGTCCCTGTAAAGGATGCCCGGACCACTATTACTATTCCTGCGAAGGGAAAGTACCGGGTATGGGTCAGAACCCGCGACTGGGTAGCCCCCTGGGATGTTCCCGGAGCCCCCGGGAAATTCAAGCTCCTCATCAACAACTCAGCCCTTGAAACAACTTTCGGAACAGAAGGGAAATCATGGCACTGGCAGGACGGAGGAACTGTCCGTATCAGCAAGGGGAATTCCGAAATTGCATTACACGACCTTACCGGATTTGAAGGCAGATGCGACGCAATACTTCTGACCACAAATCAGAAATTCCGCCCGCCTGATGAAAAAGCACCACTCGATGACTTCCGTAAAGCTTCACTGGGGCTGAACACGGCTCCCGGAAACGGAGGAGATTATGACCTTGTAGTTGTCGGAGGAGGAATGGCAGGCTGCTGTGCGGCTGTCAGCGCTGCAAGATACGGATGCAAAGTAGCTCTTATCCAGAACAGACCTGTCCTCGGAGGAAATAACAGCTCCGAAGTAAGAGTAGGATTGTCAGGCCTCATATATCAGCAACCTTATCCGAATCTTGGCCGGCTGGTCGATGAAATCGGATCCATAGGACACTGGACAAATTATGAAGCAAAGCTTGATCCGGCTTCTCCGCGAAGCCGGCATATACTGGAAGTCATTGCCCAAAATCCGGAGAAACTTATACATAATGCCGGACCTGCCACCAATTATGGCGATGACAAGAAAAGAAATGTTGTGGAAAATGAACCCGGGATTACCCTGTTCCTTAATACACATGTTTTTAAAGCAGAAAAAGAAGGAGACAGGATCATTGCAATTACAGGGAAAGATATAAGGACAGGCAAAGAAGTCCGGCTGACCGGAAAACTATTTGCCGATTGCACCGGCGACGGTAATCTGGGGTTCCTGGCAGGAGCTGATTACAGGATAGGCAGAGAATCAAAAAGCGAGACAGGTGAATCGGGAGCTCCTGAAAAGAGCGACAGCCTCGTAATGGGAACTTCAGTACAATGGTATGCTGAAGAAACTGATGAAGCATCATCATTTCCTGATTGTCCGTGGGCTGTCGGATTCGATGAGAAAACATGCTTTAAAGTAACCAGGGGTGACTGGGACTGGGAAGCCGGACTGACCCGCGACCAGATAATGGAAATCGAATTTATCAGGGATTATGCTTTCCGTGTCACTTATGGCAACTGGGATTTTATAAAGAACAAAAGTATCGACAGGGATAAATTCTCAAAATGGAAGCTTGCATGGGTTGCATATATCGGAGGAAAAAGAGAATCCAGAAGACTTATGGGAGATGTTATCCTTAAAGAACAGGACCTTCTGAACAGGGTTAAATATCCAGATGGCTCATTTACAACAACCTGGGGTATTGATCTTCACTATCCTGTCAGTTCTGAAGGTTTTGAGGGAGAACCATTCCGGTCGGTTGCAGAAACAGTAAAGATTGATCCCTATGCTGTACCATACAGATGCCTGTATTCAAGGAATGTCAGCAATTTATTCATGGCCGGCAGGTGCATAAGTGTCACTCACGTGGCACTTGGGACAGTCAGGGTGATGAGAACAGGCGGCATGATGGGCGAGGTGGTCGGTATGGCGGCATCAATCTGCAAAAACAATAATGCATTTCCCCGGGATGTTTATGAAGATCATCTCAGCGATCTGAAAAAACTGATGACGGAAGGAGTACCGCAAAAGAATTAACGATAATTGAAAAGGTTCCGGGTTCCGGGTTCCGGGTTCCGGGTTCCGGGTTAAGGGTTCCGGGTTAAGGGAACTCTGAAACACTGAAACACTGAAACACTGAAACATTGAAACAAACCTTTGATGTAAATTAAATAAACCATCTAAACTGATAAAATATGGCATCACGAAAAATCTTCATAACATGTGTCCTGCTTCTTGCCGTTTTGGTATCATGTGATCGCGGGCAGTATAATAAACTTATCGAAGCGGAAAGCTTTGATGTGAAAGGCGGTTGGGTTGTCGATCCCCAGTTTGTTGAACAGATGGGATCACCATATTTGCTAGCACATGGCCTGGGGATCCCGGTTGAAAATGCAAAGATGAAGTTTGAACTCCCTTCCGGAGGCCGATATTATGTATGGGTAAGAACAAAGAACTGGGTTCCCGGAAAATGGGAAGCTCCGGGGAGATTTCAACTTGTAGTCAACGGGAAAGAATTAAAAACAATTTTCGGGACGGAAGAAGGCTGGAACTGGCAGTATGCCGGTACTGTAGCATCCAGGGATGTCAACTGTACTATTGAACTGAAAGATCTGACGGGATTTGACGGAAGATGTGATGCAATTTATTTCTCCACCGAAAAGATCGCTCCTCCTTCAAACTCAAAGGAAATGCTTCAATGGAGAAGGGAAATGCTTAATGAAAGCGATACTCCCCAAAAATCGCAAACGTTCGATCTTGTCGTTGTCGGCGGAGGGATTGCCGGTTGTGCGGCATCAATCGCCGCTGCAGAACAGGGATTAAAAGTGGCACTTGTACATGACAGACCAATACTCGGGGGAAATGCAAGCAGCGAAATCCGCGTTCACACCGAAGGTATTACATGGAAAGCCGATCGAATACTCACTATGTTAAATACGGTATGGTGGCCAAACGGCTCCCCCGATGCTGTTAATGACGATAAAAAACGTCATGAAAATATGGCAAAATATGATGATATATCAATATTTCTGAACTGGAGAGCTTATACAACGAGTGTTACCTCAGATTCAATAACATCGGTCGATGCGAAACATACTTCGACAGGAGAAACCACGCGATTTATCGCTCCGTTGTTTATCGATTGCACCGGCGACGGATGGATCGGCTACTGGTCGGGTGCGGAATATATGTACGGAAGGGAAGATTCTTCAAAATACAATGAGAACTGGGACCTGCACAAAGAATTGTGGAGTCCTGCAAAGGCTGACGGAAGGGTAATGGGTGCATCAGTTTTATGGAGAACTGTTGACAAGGGTAAAACTGTCATTTTCCCTGAAGTACCATGGGCAATGGATGTCGCGGGAAGTTATTCGGCAACTGAGGGAACATGGAAGTGGGAATTTTCAAGGAATGATATGCATCAGGTGGATAATGCCGAGGATATCCGTGATCATATGCTCAAGGCAATTTACGGATCATTTTCAAATGCAAAAAAAGACCCTGCAAATGCCAGTCTTGCACTGGAATGGACATCATATCTTGTCGGCAAGAGAGAGTCCCGCAGGTTGGTGGGAGATTATATTTACACATTTGTTGATGAAAAGACCATGAGGGAATTTCCCGATGCCGTCGCTATGGAAGAAAGAGACATCGATGTACATTACCAGCAGAATCTTAAGGATCCGTCACAGCCGGATTTTATGTCTGAAGCGTTGTTTTACAAAGTCGATCATTATTATATCCCATATCGGACTCTTTATTCAAAGAACATTAAGAATCTCTTTATGGCAGGCAGGTGTTTTTCCTGTTCACATGTTGGCCTGGGCGGACCACGGGTTATGCATACAACAGGTCAAATGGGGGTTGCTGTCGGCTACGCGGCATCGTTATGCAGGAAATACAATACAAGCCCACGGGGAGTTTATATGAACCATATAAAAGAACTACAGAAATTGATTGACGATTGCAGCAAATAATCATGAATACCAGCCTTAAGTGGATGTCCGATCAGGTATTGAAAAGTGATAATCTCTTTTTCAAAAATGTTATAAAACTTACGATCATTAAAAATTGATCATATCTTGTTTTTATTAAAAATAAAATATATTTTTGCATCGGATAGGAATTAAAAAATGAAAAAAATATATACAAACTGGTGTTGGTGGTTAAGCAAATTTCACCTTTTGATGTGAGACTACCAGCTATTTGTATATTTTACTGAATATTCCAAAACGGCCTGTCGTACTCACGACAGGCCGTTTTGATTGATAATGATCACAAAACCGTCAGAAGATATGAAGAAATTCGAAATTGAAACAAGAGCAATCAGCTTACTTGCCGATACAATTACTCCAGTAAGCATTTACCTGAAGATCAGAGATATTTATCCTAATTCTCTTCTGCTTGAAAGTTCTGATTACCATGGTAATGAGAATAGCTATTCCTATATCTGCCTGAAAACCATTGCGTCTTTTGAAGCAAATAACGGAATCATCACGGAAATTTATCCCGACGGATCAAGAATCGACACCAGACTGGCTGAAAAAACTACATTTAAGCGGAGACTTTCTATATTTATTGAATCCTTTATACATTCCGAACCTGTTCCCGATATCCCGGTAAATGGTTTATTTGGTTATATTTCTTACGATGCGGCGGAATATTTTGAGAAAATCAGTTTCAATTCAGCCGGAATAGATGAAAATAATATTCCCTATGCAAGGTATAACCTTTATAACTATATTATTGCAATCAATCATTACCAGAATATACTTCAAATTATTGAGAACAGAATAGACGGTGAGCCCGGTGAAATTGACAGGATAGAGACCCTTATCAACAGCAGAAATTTTGCAATATATCCTTTCAGGGCAACAGGTAAGGAAATGCAGAATATTACTGATGAACAGTACAGGGAGCTGGTAAGCAGGGGCAGGGAGCATTGTTACAGGGGCGATGTGTTTCAGGTAGTGTTTTCCAGGCAGTTTTCACAGCAATTTGCCGGGGACGAATTTAATGTTTACAGAGCTTTGCGTTCAGTCAATCCGTCCCCTTATCTTTTTTATTTTGATTACGGAAGTTATAAAATTTTCGGATCATCTCCTGAAGCACATCTTAAAATCAGGAAAAATAAAGCATATATCAATCCTATTGCCGGTACATTCATACGGACTGGAGATGATGAGAATGACAAACTTGCGGCTGAGCGCCTGTCATACGACCTTAAAGAGAATGCAGAGCATACCATGCTGGTCGACCTGGCACGAAACGATCTGAGCCGACATTGTAAAAATGTGAAAGTTGATAGCTTACGTGAGGTTCAATTCTATTCACACGTAATTCATCTTGTTTCATCTGTTTCAGGCGAACTTCGTGATGACTCATCAATTGCTGATCTTATAGCCACCACCTTCCCGGCGGGAACCCTTACCGGAGCTCCGAAATACAAAGCTATGCAGCTTATCGATAAATACGAAAAACAGAGACGAGGCTATTATGGTGGGGCTATAGGTTTTATTGACCTCCGGGGTTCCGTCAATCTTGCCATAATGATCCGGACTTTCCTGAGTAAAGGCAACATTCTGTATTACCAGGCCGGAGCGGGGATTGTTGCCGCATCAAATGAGAATAATGAACTGCAGGAGGTTAATAATAAACTGGGCGCTTTAAAAAAAGCCATAGAAATGGCAGGAGGAATAAGATGAAAAAAATAATAGTTATCGATAATTACGATTCGTTTACCTATAACCTGGTACATTGTATCGAAAAGCTGACAGGAAAATACCCTGACGTCTATCGTAATGATGAAATATCAATTGAAAAAATCAATAATTACGATAAGATACTGATCTCTCCCGGACCAGGCATCCCGTCGGAATCAGGTATTTGCCTTGAATTAATAACACGGTATGCCCCGACTAAAAGCATACTTGGAATCTGTCTCGGTCTTCAGGCTATTTGTGAAGCTTTTGGGGGAAAAATCCTTAATCTGAGCTCTGTTTATCATGGGATAGCTTCACCTGTCAAAATAATAGCCGTTGATGAACCTTTGTTCAAAAATATACCGCAAACAATCATGGCCGGACGTTATCATTCATGGGTCGCATCAAAAAAACATCTGCCTGAATGTTTTAGAATAACGTGCGAAGATGAAAATGGTATTATAATGGGAATAAGTCACCGGAATTATGATGTAAAAGGACTTCAGTTCCATCCCGAATCAATTCTGACAGAATATGGAAATGAAATTATCAGGAACTGGATTGATCTGTAGAAACGTTCTTTTAGTTTTAAAAATCCTGTAAAAAAAATCAATAATCGGTAAATCATAAATTAAAGACTATGAGAAAGATACTCGATCATCTCTTCAATCATATGACACTGAGCCGCCAGGAAGCTGAAGAGGTATTAATAAACATTGCCCGGAACAGCTATTCCGAATCGGAAATAGCTGCATTTATTACGGTTTATCTTATGAGAAGCATTACAGTTGAAGAATTATCAGGTTTCCGCGATGCTATGATGAATCTCTGCATAAAAGTAAATCTGTCGGATTTTGATACCATGGATGTTTGTGGAACCGGAGGTGATGGAAAGGATACTTTCAATATTTCCACACTTACCACCTTTGTTCTTGCCGGTGCAGGTATCAAAGTGGCCAAACATGGGAACTATGCAGTAACTTCAGCTTGCGGTTCATCGAATATTCTCCAGCATTACGGGTATAAATTCTCTGCTGACGAGGATAAACTAAAAAAAGAAATCGACAAATCGGGTGTTTGCTTCTTACATGCACCGCTTTTCAATCCTGCAATGAAGACTGTTGCCCCGATACGCAAAGCTCTGAAAGTAAAGACTTTTTTCAATATGCTCGGTCCGATTGCAAATCCTTCTTCCCCGCGTAAACAGATGATTGGCGTTTATAGCCTGGAACTCGCCCGATTGTATAATTATCTTTACCAGATGTCTGACGCGAAATATACAATCATCCATAGCCTTGACGGATATGATGAGGTATCCCTTACCGACAGCTTTAAATATATTCTGGACGGAGCGGAACAGCTCATCAGTCCCGAGATGTTGCATTATGAAAGAGTCAATCCTTCCGAACTTACTGGAGGCAAAACTGTAGATGAGGCTGCCGGAATATTTATGGATATTCTCGAAGGCAAAGGAACAACTGCCCGGAATAATGTAGTTATTGTTAATTCACAGCTGGCAATTAAATGTTATGATTCTTTAAAATCGTTTGAAGAATGTAAAGAAATAGCCGAAGATTCGCTTTCTGGAGGAAAAGCGCTCAGATCGTTTAAAATGCTTATAGAAATGCAACCATGACAATTCTTGAAAAGATAATTGCCAATAAAATAAAAGAAGTGGCAGAGCTTAAAAAATATGTTACTCTGAAAGATCTTGAAAAAAGCAGGCATTTTCCCCTGCAGCCCGTATCTCTTTCAGAATCTTTGTCGGATCGCGAGAGATCAGGCATTATTGCTGAATTCAAAAGAATGTCACCCTCAAAAGGGATAATTAATTCCGGAGTTAATGTACAAGACGTGACAACGGGGTATTCACGCGAAGGGGCATCCGGCTTATCAGTACTTACCGACAAAAAATTTTTTGGTGGCTCTGTTGACGACCTTTTACTTGTGCGCGATCATAATTCAATACCTATTCTGAGGAAAGATTTCATAATCGACGAATTTCAGGTGGTTGAGTCAAAAGCTGCCGGTGCGGATGTTATTCTGCTTATTGCTGCCGCACTGAAAAAAAGTGAAGTTTCAAGGTTTGCAAGTCTCTCCCGCTCGCTGGGGATGGAAGTCATCCTCGAAGTACACTCCGCATCTGAACTTGAAGCAATAAATGAGCATATCGATATTATTGGTGTCAATAACCGTGATTTAAAGACATTTAATACAGATATAAATTTATCAGTTGAAATGGTTGATATGATACCCGGAGAATTCTGTAAGATTTCGGAGAGCGGAATATTGTTGCCGTCAACTGTAAAGTATCTGCGGCAAAACGGGTACGACGGATTCCTGATCGGAGAACTGTTTATGGCTTCAAATGATCCGGTTGCATCATTTTCTGATTTTGTCAGAGAAATTTCATGTGACTATGCTTAAGATCAAGGTTTGCGGATTGACCGATCCCTTTAATGTACAGGAGATTGCCGGGACAAATCCTGATTTCATGGGTTTTATTTTCTATCCGCGATCAATACGTTTTGTTGGCAATAAACCCGATGAATCTCTTTTCAGCAAAATTCCTCCCGTGATTCTGAAAACGGGTGTCTTTGTCAACGAAGAACTTTCAGTGATCATCAATACCGTAAACCTTTACGGGTTAGACATGGTACAGCTTCATGGTAATGAAACTGCCGAATATTGCAGGTCGCTCAATAAGTCCGGACTAAGTATTATTAAAGCATTTGGTATAGATTCCGGTTTCAGTTTTTCGAAACTTGAAAAATATATGGATTCATGTGAATATTTTTTGTTCGACGCTAAAACCCGTATCCATGGAGGCAGCGGCCTCAAATTCGACTGGATGAAAATTTATGAATACCATTTTGGCAAATCGTTTTTTCTCGGAGGAGGGATCGAACCGGAAGATGCTTCAGTCTTAAGACAGATAAGACATCGAAACTTCTTTGCAGTGGATATAAACAGTCAATTTGAAAACAGGCCCGGGATAAAGAATATTAATAAAGTTAAAGATTTTATAAAAGAAATTAAAGGATAAAAGAATATGAATTATTATGTTGACGAACGGGGGTATTATGGTGAATTTGGCGGGGCATATATCCCCGAGATGATGCAGGCAAATATTCAGGAACTCAGGGATAACTATCTGAATATTATTGAAAGCGAGGATTTCAGGAATGAATTTTCCTCGCTTCTCAGCGAATATGCGGGCAGACCATCGCCGTTATATTATGCACGACGTCTTTCAGGTCGGTATTCTGCACATGTTTATCTTAAGCGTGAAGATCTTAATCATACCGGGGCTCATAAAATCAATAACACTATCGGGCAGATACTCATAGCAAAAAAGCTCGGGAAATCGCGTATTATTGCCGAAACGGGAGCCGGTCAGCACGGGGTTGCCGCAGCTACTGTCTGCGCCCTGATGGGAATGAAATGTGTTGTTTACATGGGTAAGCTTGATGTTGACCGGCAGGCACCCAATGTTCTGCGTATGAAAATGCTTGGAGCTGAAGTTATCCCTGTCACGAGCGGGAATATGACTCTTAAGGATGCAACAAATGAAGCCATAAGAGATTGGATCAATAATCCTTCAGATACTCATTACATAATAGGATCAGTTGTCGGTCCGCATCCTTATCCCGATCTTGTTGCCCGGCTTCAGTCAGTAATAAGTGAGGAACTCAGGTGGCAGCTCAGGGAAAAAACCGGCAGGGAATATCCCGATTATATTATAGCGTGCGTGGGTGGCGGAAGCAATGCCTCCGGATCATTTTATCATTACCTGAACGATGAAAATGTGAGGTTAGTTGCAGTTGAAGCAGCCGGTAAAGGAATTGAATCCGGTGAAACGGCAGCAACGATAGCAAAAGGTTCCCCGGGCATTATTCACGGCAGCAAAACTATACTGATGCAAAATGACGATGGCCAGATAACTGAACCCTATTCCGTTTCAGCAGGTCTTGATTATCCCGGAATAGGTCCAATGTTTGCATGGCTTCACAAAACACGCAGGGTGCAGTTCAGCTCTGCAACCGATAATGAAGCTCTTGAAGCAGCTTTTCTTCTGACACGGCTCGAAGGAATAATACCGGCACTCGAACCGGCTCATGCACTAGCAGCCCTGGGCAAGTTAGAATTCAAACCCGACGATACGGTTGTTGTAATCCTCTCCGGTCGCGGTGATAAGGATATGGCAGCATATATGAAATACATGGATGAAAGGAATCTTTAAACATATTTCCCATTTTTAACATCTGACAATTATGAATCGGATTGATAAGCTTTTTCATACAAAGAAGAATAATGTACTTTCGATATTCTTCACGGCAGGATACCCGCTGATCGATTCAACCACTGAGATAATAAAATTTCTCGCCGACTCGGGTACGGATATGATCGAGATCGGTATGCCTTTTTCCGATCCGCTGGCTGATGGCCCTTTGATACAGAGAAGCAGTGAAACGGCTCTGAAAAACGGAATGAGTGTTAAATTACTTTTTGATCAGTTAGCCGATATACGAAAAACCGTAACAATTCCCTTGTTGCTGATGGGATATCTTAATCCTGTATTGAAGTTCGGAATGGATAATTTCTGTAATAAATGTGCCGCTACCGGAATTGACGGAGTTATATTGCCCGATCTTCCTCCGGATATTTATGTTGAAAAATATTCGGGACTATTTGAAAAATACGGGATCTATAATATTTTGCTTATCACCCCTCAAACGGAGCCGGAACGGATAAAGATGATCGACAGTATCAGCAGGGGTTTTATTTACATGGTATCTTCATCTTCAACAACGGGTATTAAGGGAGGATTTTCTGAAGATCAGAAAACTTATTTCCGGAGAATTAAGGAGATGAATCTGTCAAATCCTTTGCTTATAGGATTCGGGATTTCAGATTCAGGATCATTCGATGAAGCCTGCAAGGCAGCTAATGGAGCAATTATAGGCAGTTCATTTATAAAAATGTTTGCAGAGGACGGGGCAGACTCTGAAAATATAAGGAGGTTTATCGATTCGATAAAGGGAGATTACAGATGGTAAGTTACAGTTTATTATTAGTTCTGTTATTTACTATCTGAAGGGCAGGCATATTGAAAAATACAGTAGGAAGTATTTAAAAATTCACTAATTTTGCGGTGGTTATAGTATGGTCGGT
>Ga0116158_10000828_pt1 | contig 28932 bp, 27 predicted proteins | sample AD_UKC052_MetaG_FD_89883 | JGI IMG/M metagenome (GOLD analysis project Ga0116158, IMG submission 89883) | Active sludge microbial communities of municipal wastewater-treating anaerobic digesters from USA - AD_UKC052_MetaG | ecosystem: Engineered > Bioreactor > Anaerobic > Digestate | place: USA... | reverse complement strand
GTGCGGCGACGGCATGGTCGACCCCGGCGAGGAGTGTGACACCGGGGCCATGAACGCCGACGACCAGCCGTGCACCCTCGAATGCAAGACCAACGTCTGCGGCGACGGCAAGAAGGCCCTGACCGAGGGCTGCGACGACGGCAACTTGGCACCCGACGACGGCTGCTCCCCCACGTGCACGGCCGAGGGCTGCGGCGACGGCGTCAAGCAGGCCATGGAGGCCTGCGACGACGGCAACCAGACCGACAACGACGGCTGCACCAACGCCTGCACGCTGCCCGCCTGCGGCGACAAGATCGTGCAGAACGGCGAGCAGTGCGACGCGGGGGCCGAGACGGCCCAGTGCGACGGCGACTGCAGCACCGCCTCCTGCGGCGACGGCACCCTCAACAAGACCGCCGGCGAGGTCTGCGACGACAACAACAACACCAACACCGACGCCTGCGTCGCGTGCCAGCCGGCCAAGTGCGGCGACGGCTTCGTGCAGGCCAACGTCGAGCAGTGCGACGACGCCAACATGGTCGACAACGACACCTGCACCAACGCCTGCAAGGTCGTCGGCCTGCGCGTCTTCGTCAGCAGCATGCTCTACAACGGCCAGCTCGGCGGCCTCGCCGGCGCCGACCTGAAGTGCCAGTCGCTGGCGACGACCGCCAATCTCGGCGGCACCTGGATGGCCTGGCTCAGCGACGGCGCCGTCGGTCCGTCGGTCCGCTTCATCACCAAGAACGGCCCGAAGGCCTACGTCCGCATCGACGGCAAGATCATCGCCAACAACTGGGCCGACCTGACCAGCAAGAACCTCTTGCAGGCGATCGACATCACCGAGAAGAACCAGGCGGGCGGCGACACGTCCCGCGTCTGGACCAACACCAAGATCGACGGCACGCCCAACAGCGCCGACAAGCACTGCGCGGTCTGGCTCAGCAGCGCCGGCAATACCAACAGCTTCTTCGGCCGCCGCACCGCCACCGACGCGAAGTGGAGCATCGACACCGAGGAAGGGTGCAACACCCAGAAGCACCTCTACTGCTTCGAGCAGTAGCGATGAGTCCTGAGCTCACCAGCGCTCGAACGCGGGCTCAGGCGGCTCGCCCTGCTTGACCGTGGCGAGCAGCGCGAGCAGGTCCGCGGGCATCGGGGCCCTGATGTCGTGGCGCACGCCCGTGCGCGGGTCATCGAAGCACAGCCGCGCCGCGTGGAGAAACTGGCGCCCGAGGGCGAGCACCGCCGCCCGAATCTCCGCGCGCTGTAGCTGCCCCGTTCGCCCCTTGCCGTACATCTCGTCGGCCACCACCGGATGACCGAGGTGGGCGCAATGCACCCGGATCTGGTGGGTCCGCCCGGTCTTGATCTCGACGGCGAGCAAGGCGAACTCGGGCCACTGCGCCAGCACCTCGTAGCGCGTCAGGGCCTCGCGTCCCTCGCCCGGCGGACAGACCATCATCTTCAATCGATTCTTCCGATCGCGATCGATCGGCGCCGCCACGGAGCCTTGCCGCGCTGCCGGGCGCCCGTGCACGAGCGTCACATAATGCTTGCTCACCGTGCGCTCGCGAAACTGGGCGATCAGCGCGTCCTGGGCGGCGAGCGTGCGCGCGACCACCATCACCCCCGAGGTATCGCGGTCGAGTCGGTGCACCAGCCGCGGCTCGGCCCCGAAGCGATGCGCGAGCGCATTGGCGAGGGTACCCCGCGTGATGTCCCCGGCGGGATGCACCACCAACCCCGCGGGCTTGTCGATGACGATCAGCGCCTCGTCCTCGTACAGCACCGACAGCGGCAGGTCCTCGGGCACGATCGCCGCCACCACGACGTCCGGCAGGTCCGCCTCCACACAATCGCCGGCGCGCAGCTTGTAGCTCGCACGCGCCATGCGGCCGTTGACCAGCACATCGCCGGCCGCGATCCCTTGCTGGACCCGCGCACGACTGCAGGCGAGGCGCGCGGTCAGATAGACGTCGAGCCGCTGCGCCGCATCGCTCGCGGCAATCGTGAACACCCCGCCGGTATCCTCGCTCATCGTCCACCCTCCCCGCGCTCCGGCGCGACCCACGAAGACTCGCTCAACGGCGGACCCAGCCGTCGCCGCCGCGCCGGTAGGACTCGCTGTACACCTCATCGTCGGCCGGTGCGACCTCCCGATCGATCATTCCGTCCGCGCCGATCGTCCACTTTTCATCCCACTTCTCGTCGCGGTCGAGGTCGATCTTGACGCGATTCCAGCGCACGCGATCGTCGCTGTAGAGGTTCACCTTGAAGGGCGTGCCGCCGGTCGCATCCTTGATCTTCTCCTGCACGGGGCTATTGAGCGCGCTCATCACGGCGTTGTCGACCGGGCGCTCGCTGCTCGGCGGGGGCACGCCGATGGCCTCGGGGGTCACCGCCGCCGCCGGGACCGCGACCGGGGCCGGAGCCGAGGGATCGATCCACGTGTCGTTGCTGCGCCGCAGCTCACGGCTGTAGTTCTCGTCGTCGTTCGGCGCGATCTGACGGACGACGATCGTGCCGTCGAGCGACCACTTCTCGTCCCACTTCTCGTCGCGGTCATGGTCGACCTTGGCGCGCGCCCACTTGCCGCCCTCGTTGTAGACGTTGATCTTCGAGCCCTGCCCGCCGGTCACGTCCTTGAGCTTCTCCTCGCTCGCCGGGCCGCCGAGCGTGGCGATCAGGTAGGCCTCGGGGCTCTGACCGCCGACGCTGCCGGCGAGGCCCGGCACGTTGTTGTTCGCCGCGTTCCAGCTCGCGGGCGGCCACTGCTCACCGGTCGGGGCCGGAGCGTCGGCAGCGACACTGACCGGGCTCTGCGGCCACGGGATGGGCCCATGCTCGTACCGGGTCGCGGAGTACGCATCGTCCTCGGCCTGCCGCTGCAGCTGCGCGCGGTTCCACCGCCAGATCCCGAATCCACCGACCGCCACCAGGCCGATCACCACCAGCGTCCGAAACGTCTTGTACTTCATTCGGCCTCCATCAGCGCCGCGCGCACGGCGACGTCGTCGGCCGCCTCGCGCGGCATCATCCCGCGAGAGATCGGCACGGTGCAGTTGCAATAACGATATCGACACGGCGTCGGCCCCGTACCGAGCACGAAGCTGCCGTCCAGCAGGTTGCCGAGGCGCTCCACCCGATAACGCCGCGCCGGATAGCAGCGATACGCCTCGCCGCGGTCGTCGACGATGAAGTAACGCGCGCCCGCCCAGCACGGCTGACCGCCGAAGTCCGGCGCCACCTGACCGGTACGATTGTGGCCCCCGAGCGCGACCAGCTGGCGCAGCTGCGCCGGCTCGTAGTCGATCACCGCGCGGCCCTGCTTCTCCGGCTGCACCTTGAAGGTCACCCCGGCATTTTTAAAGGTCTCCGCGAGGCCGGCGAGCAGCGGCAGGTTCGCGGCCGTCGCCACGCAGGTGACGCACAGCGACGCGCCGGTCGGTAAACGACCGAGCACGTACCGACAGCGAGCGACGAACGCCGCGAGCGTGTCGGGCCTTTTGGCGTCCTCGTCGATCGCCACATAGTCGAGGTGCAGCGAGCAGCTGAGCACGCCGAGCTGCGCGCCCGCGGCGTCGAGGAACGCCGCGAGCCGGTCCTGCTTGGCGGAGAAGTTGGTGACGACGCTGACGGTCCAGCCGAGGCCAGCGAGGCCACGCACCGCGCTCAGGAACTCCGGATGCACGAATGGTTCGCCGCCCGACAGCTTGATCTCCCAGGCGCCGGGCAGGCGGGCGAAGGCCTCGAGGAAGCGCGGCAGGTCGCGGGCCCAGCGGCCGCGATCGTCGAGGAAGCGCTGGGTGCAGTAGCCGCAGCGATAGTTGCAGCTGGTGTTCATGTTCCACGAGATGACCCCACGCGCGGGCTCGGGCGGGGCCGGAAACACCGGGCGCTCGGGGATCGGCGGCAATGGTTCGGGCTTCATGCGCCCTCCTCCGCGCCGCCGCTCCAGCGCATCGGCACGCCCTCGATCATGCCGCGATTGGCCGGCACCGCGCACGGGCAGATCGCATACGCGCAGCGGCGTGGACCTGTCCTGAGGGCCAGGTCCTCGGTATACACCGAGCCGAGCGCGCCCTCGCCGTGGCGCCGCGCCGAGCGGCACGACCACGCCGTGCCGTCCTGCAGCAGCACGAAGTAGCGGGCCCCCGAATAACAGGCCCGCCCGGTGTACGCCGGCGCCAGGTTGGCGCTGCGCTGCGAGGCCGCGAGCTCGAGGTCGCCGACGATGCGGCGCACCCACACCATGTCCTCGTCGCTGTACACGTGGCGCGTGCCCTTGACCTTGAGCCACTGCGGGAAGAAGCGAAACCCCGCCGCCTCGACCTGTGCTTTGGCCTCGGCGATCTGCGCGAGCTTGCCGGGCACGAGCACGCTGTTGACGACGATACGCGCGTCGGCGTGGACCGCCGCGCGCAGCACCGCGAGGCGCCCCAGGAACTCCTCCGGCCGCGTGAACTCGAGGTGCAGGCTGGCCGAGACCACGCCGAGGCGGCCGAAGGTGAGCGCGGCGAAGCGCTCGAGCGCGCGCGGCGGGGCGGAGAGGTTGGTCAGCGTGCTGACGGTGTGCGGCGTCTGCATCAGGCCGGGCAGGACGTGCCGCAGGAACCGCGGCGAGGCGAAGGGCTCGCCCCCGGTCATCTTGACCTCCCAGCGCCCGGGCAGCCCCGCCAGCACCGCGAGCGCGCGCTCGATCTCCGCGTCGCTCGGATAACCGACCCGGTGCTTGCGGCTCTGGATGCAGTAGCTGCAGTCGTAATTGCAGTGCCCGCAGATCTGCCACTCGACCGTCGACGCGTGCGCCCACGGCGGCGCGGCCGGCCAGTCCTCGAGAACATGTTCGTTCGCACCTGTCGCTTCGGACAGCAGCGGCAGGCGGATCATGGCAGCACCCGCAGCGCGGTCCGCGGGGCATGGATGCTCGGCGCGCCGCCGGGGCCGCGGCCGGTGACCTCGAGCCAGCGGGCCTCGCCATGCAGCTGGCGGAAGCGGGCCGAGAGCTTGACGTTCTGGTTGAACTTCCCGCACTGCGCGCAGCCGGCGAAGTACTGCCCGGCCCGCAGGCGCTCGCGCAGGGCCATCCAGGCCGGGCCGCGCCACAGCGTTGAGAAGCCCTCGCGCAGGTGGCCGACCTCGACCTCGGTGTTGCAGCAGTACAGCACCGTGCCCTCGACGGTGACGCGGCTGTAGTGATAACCGAGGAAGCAGCCGACCTCGGCGATCGGCGCGGTCGCCTCGCCGCCGGTGCGCAGCTGCTGTTCGAACACCTCGAGGTTGTGGGCCACGCCGAGCGCCGCGGCCCGCTCGAGCGCCGCCGGCACGCCCTGGGCCAGCAGCACCTCGCGCTGCGCCTCGGAGATGCGCACCGCTTCGGTGCCGCCGCGCAGCGACGCGAGCTTGAAGTTGATCTGCACGGCGTCGAAGGTGTGGGCCTGCTCGATCATCGCCACCAGCTCGTGCGCGTTCACGCCGCAGATCACCTGCACGTGCTTGTCGCGGCGGCCGGCGGCGCGCAGGCGGGTCAACGCGGCCTGCAGGCGGGCCCAGTGCAGCGCCGAAAACGAGGGATGAAACGCCAGATACGACCCCTCGCTCGCGCCCTGGACCCCGATGAGCAGGCTGTCGACGCCGAGCTCGACGATGCGCTCGACCTCCGCCGCGACCAGGTTGGTGATCACCGTCAGGTGCAGCCCGCGACGCTTGATGTCGGCGAGGATCTCGTAGACCGCGGGATGCGTGAAGGGCTCGCCCATGCCGGACACGATCACCGCCTCGAGCCCGCCGAGAGATTGGATGTCGTCGAGCAAAGCGGCGAGCGCCGCAGGATCGGCGCGCTGCCGCTTCCATGCCGTCGGCGGCGCCGCGTGCAGGTGCGGGCTGTGATCCCAGCAGGTCACGCAGTCGGTGTTGCAGCTGTTGGTGATGTCGAGGTGCACCGTCTGCGGGCCCAGGCGCACGACTCCGTCGTCGAGGCTCTGCAGGCGCTGCTTCGCGGACGACACGGCGGCCGGCATCATCCCACACTCCCGCGCAGGCGAGCCCGTGCGCGCGCGAGCAGACCGGCGTTGCTGCCCCCCTCACCCTGCTCGCTGAGCTCGGTCTGGGCCTCGACGAGCGCGCGCGTGGTGGCGAACACGTCGCGTCCGGACGACAGCCCGACGTCGAGCAGCGCGACCAGCTGGCGGGCGAGCTCGACGGGGCCCCACTCGCGCTCACCGGTCAAGGCGCCGAGCAGCAGCGGCGCGGCGCCCCACTGCCCCGCGAGTCCAGGGAACTCGAGCAGGATCGTCAGGGCCTCGGCGACCGCCTCGGGCGCGGCGGCCCGCGGCGCTCGCAGCTTGCGGGTCCACAGCCCGGCGATCCGCAGCAGCGTCGCCGGCGGGACCGCGTGCGCCCCGGCCGTGCGCAGCAGCTCGAGCGCGCCGTCGAGCTCGAGGGTGCTGCGATCGCTCGCGGCCCGGCCGATGCGCAGCGCACAGGCGAGGTCGACCGCGACGCCGAGCTCGACCCCGAGCCCGCGCAGCTCGCCGAGCGCCGCGTCGTCGACGACCTCGCGCGCCTGCCGGAGCAGCGGCGCCGGCAACACCAGGCCGAGCAGCTCGAGCGCCGCGTCGCGGGCGTGATTCTCCGGCACGTGCACCATGGCCGCCGCGCGCAGGGCCGCCGCGATGTCCGGCTGCAACACCGCGGCGATCGCCGCCTGTAAACCGATCGGGTCGTCCAGGCTGGCGACTCGTGCCGCGCCCGCGCGCACCAGCGCATTGACCCTGGCCGCCTGGTCGTCCGCGATCTTGTCCTGCGGCACGAACACCGTCGGCACCCCGGCGAACAGCAGCTCGTGCGCGGTGTTGAAGCCCGCCGCGCAGACCGCCGCGTCGACGCCGAGCAGATACTCGCCGAGGCCCGGCTCGGTCCACCACGTGAGCCGCGGTCCGCGGCGCGGCGTGCCGCGAAACAGCGGACCGGCCGCGAGCACCAGGTGCAGCCGCGGGTCGGCGGCCAGCAGCTCGGCTGTGCTTTGGAACAGCTGCTCGGCGCTCGCATCACCACCGCCGCCGGCCGACACCAGCACGCAGCGCGCGTCGTCGGCCACGCCGAGGGCCTGACGGGCCTCGGCGCGCGGGCGCAGCTCGAAGCGTTCGGCCCGCATGATCGGCCCGGTGAAGGCGACGCGCCGCGGATCGAGGCCGAGCTCCGCGATTCCGTCATCCGCGCTCGCCGGCACGATCACGCGATCGTAGAGGCTGGCGACCGCCCGAAACGCCGCCTGCTGGGCGAAGTCCGCCTTGACCGGCCGCAGCACCAGCGCCCGCTGCTTGCAAAGATCCAGCGCGCCGAGCAGCTCCTGGAACGAGCCATTGGGGAAGGTATCGACGATCAGCAGATCGGGCCGCAGCAGCGCCAGCGAGTGCCAGATCCACTGCTTGGCGAGCGCGAGGTAGCTGAGCTTCGGCACGCCCGCGGCCTCGACCACCGACTTGCTCGGCAGCTTGAACGCCGCGAAGCCCTCGTGCCACAGCCAGGTGTCGGCCTCCGAGGTGGTCAAGAACCAGTGCTGCGTGGCGACCCCGGCGAAGCTCGCGTAGCGCCGCAGCCAGCGATGGATCGCCACCTGCCGGGCCACGTGCCCGAGCCCGCTGCCGTTGACCGCGTAACTGACGAGGCTGAGGCTACGCGGCAGCTCGCTCATCTCAGCTCCCGTCGTGCATCAACAATGCATCGGCCGAATCATTGCGCTCCGCCACCGCGACGACCGCATGATCGACCCCGGGGCGATGGCGATGAAACGAGCGCACCTCGGGGATGAAATCGCCGTCGAGCCGCCCGTCGCTCATCAGGTCCCACCACAGGAAGTCACCGGCCAGGCTGCCGCGATCGTAGTGCTGGAAGCTGGTGACCACGTGCCGCGTCTGCGTGTAGTGCTCGCGGCGCTGGGCGAACACAGCGGGGCGGGCCTCGAAGCGCTTGCTCATCTTGGCCCCGTCGAACTGCTTGCTGGCGTTCTTCGGGCGCGACAGCTTGGTGATGTCGCGGGTGTTGCGTTCGGCGGCCGCGGCCAGCTGCGCGCGCGGCTCGAGGATGTCGCGCTCGGCCGCGGCGACCAGGTAGCGGCGCTGGGCCGCGAGCCCGGACAAACGCTGCAACGCAACGACGATGTCCTGACCGCTGCCGAGCAGCTTGGCGATCTGCGGCCAGGTCATCGGCTCGAGGTGGGCGCGCAGCGAGCCGCGCACCGCGGTGAGGCGGCGCTGCGGCATCATCTCGAGCGCCCGCACCGCGTCGTCGTGCTGGGTCTCGAGCGCCTGGACCTGCTTCACGCGCTCGGTCAGCTCGTCGCGCTCGGCGTACGACCCGGGCCGCGGCCCGGGCCTCGCCGATCTTCTGCAGCATCGCGGGGAAGTCAGTGGCGCGCAGCGAGGAACCGAAGGCCTCGACCAGCTCGTCGCCCTCCTTCCAGTCGCGGTAATACGACAGCGACCACCAGCGACCGGTGTAGCGCGGCGTGCCGTAGCCGTTGGTCTCCAGCCGACGAAACCGCGGGTCCTCACCGATCGGCCGGTACACATCGCGCAGCGGGGCGATCTGCTCCTCACACTCGGCGAGGCGGATGTCGCACTCGTTACGGATGCCCTCGCGGTTCTGATAGATCGGCGAGGCCAGGGCCGCGGCCTGCCGCCCCTCGTGACGCGTCTGCTCCGAACGCGTGCCGGCCTCGACCGCCCGCGCCGCGATCGCCGGCAGGCCGAGCTTGCGCGAGAGGCCGTCGAGGCGCGCCGGCTCGAGGTCGGGCAGCAGCACCGAAGCCAGGTGCTCCCACGCCTCGCTAACGCGCGCGTCGATCGCCTCGAGGTCACCCTTGTGCTCACGCAGGCGCGCGTCGTACCACTCACGCTCGGTCTGCAGCGCCTGGTTGTCGGCGCCCGCGGCCTGCACCACCTCGCGCGCGGACCATTCGCGGCTCACGTCGCACCTCCCCGGCGCCGCGCGACCTCGTCGAGGAAGTGCTCCGCGGCCCAGCGCAGGGTCTCGGCGTCGGGGATCTCGGACTCGTCGATGATGAAGAAGAACAGCTCGCCGCGATCCATGCGCGCGGCCAGTCGGACCAGCTCGTCCGGGCTCAGGTCGTCGTGATCACCTGCCTCGGAGGACATGTACTCGAAGCCGACCCGGGTCTCGGGGTCCCAGCCGTCGGCGTCGAAGTCGACCCCGTCCTCGGCGAAGGCGACGTTGGCCCGGGTGTGATGACCGCGGGCTCGAAACACCGCGTGAAGGATGTCGCAGCCCTCGGCCTCGCCCAGCATTGCAGCGCAGGATGGCAGGCGAGCCCACGCGTGTAAAGCCGCGATCAGGGCATACGCCGGGCCATGAGCACGGATACGCCCTCGGTCCCCCGCACGGCGCCGCGGATCGGGATCGCGACCGGCAGCAGGTCCACGCCGGGCTGCTCGCGCTGCTCACTCGATGCATCGACGACGGCCGGCTCGGGCAGGACCTCCATCGGCGCGGCCGCGGCCGGTGAGCGGTCCAGCAGCGGCGGCGCCACGCGTGGGATCGCCGGCCGCGCCGGCGCCACACGAGGCTGGTCCGGACAGCTCGGCAACTGGATGATCGGCACAGCCGGCACAGCCGACGCACTCGACGAGGTCGGCGCGACGCGCCGCTGCTCGGGGATCCGCCACGCATCGACGCGCGCGAGGCCGGGCTCGTCGTCGCGGAGCAGCGCCGCTGCGGTGAGCGGCGCCGGGCGGAGCAGCGCACGCTGCGAAACGCCGGCGATGATCACGACGAGACCGACGAGCAACAGCGACAGCCGCCGCCACGCGTCGCCACGCATGCGCGGCTGCGCCGGCGTCACCACGGGTTGCTGCGGCTGCGGCACCGACACCGGCGTCCGCTCGTCGGCCTCGATCGAGACCTCGAAGTCGCTGCAGATCCGGCGAAACGCCTCGCCGAGCATGTGCGCCGCGGACAGGTCGGGGTCGACGTGATCACGCACGGCGGCCAGCTGATCGTGGAGCTCACCGGCGCTGGCCGGACGGATCGCCGGCCGCGGATCGATCATTCGCGCGAGCAGGCCCGACAACATCTCGGGCACCCGCGAGCCCGAGACCTCGCTGCTGGCGGCCAGCGCCGTGAGCATGCGGCCGAGCGCGAGCAGGTCCTCGCAGACCCGCGGCTCCTGGGTCGCGGTCGCGCCGGGCTTGATCGTCTGGGCGTGATCGAGGCCGCCGAGCACGACGCGGAACTGATCGCCGGCGACCAGCACGAGCGCCGCGCTCGCGGGCGTCAGGGCGGTGTGGGCCAGACCGACGGCGTGCAGGGCCTCGAGGGCCTCCGCACACTGCAGGCCGATCGCCAGCACCTGCAACCACTCGATCCCGCCGCGTCCGGCCAGCAGCGACGCGATGCTGCGACCGATCACACGATCGTGGACGACGAAGGCGCGCGGCGTCGGCTCGACGGTCCAGCCGCTCTCGACGATCGTCAACAGGTTGCGCTGCGGGTGCTGCTCGATCCGCTTCGCGGCCGCGAGCATCGCCGGACCGATCGCCGCGTGCTCGCCCCGGACCACGCGGGCCATGTGCAGCGAGCCGCGCTCGACGTGGCGAACGACGAGCAGCTCGCAGGGGCCGTCCTCGCCGCGGGCCTCGGCGACCACATGCTCGCCCAGGCGAAAGCCGACCGGCAGACCCGGCGTCGGCGTAGCGACCCGCGCTGCCGCCTTGCGTCCGAGCACCAGCGGGGGGATCACCCAGCGAGCATCATCCCGCCGCGGAGCGCTGGTCCACGCATGCGGCACGCGGCCGATCAGGGTCGGAGTTTCGTCGGAGAGCATGGGTACCTCGGCCTCCGGTGGCCCGGAAGCATGTGCGTGTGCAACGGACCTGCCGTCCGCGCGCCGCGGCCGCTCGTTCGCAGCCGCTGGCAAGGTAGTGCCCTCGCAGCGACAAAAGGATCACTCTCGGGCGCATTACGCGGTTACAGGCCATTACTGCCCGATCTGGCCGCCCGGGAATCCGGCGGCTCACGGCGCGGCGGTTGCCGGCTGCACCCCGAGTTCGCGCTCGCCGGCCGCCAGCAAGATCGATGCCTCGAGCAGACCCGCCGCGTGTTGCGGCTGCGGAGCGAGGCGCTCCGCCAGCGCCGTGAACGCCCGACGGTTGCACATCAGACCCAGCGGCGAGCCCTTGTCGCGATTGAACACGATCGAGTCGCGCAGCAAGGTCACCGCCTCCGCATCACGCCCGCACAGCACCAGCACCTCCGACAGCGCCTCGGTCGCGGTCGCCAGCCCCGTCAGGTCGCCGAGCTGCGTCAGCACCTCGACCGCGGCCTCGAGCCGCAGCCGCGCCGGCTCGATGCGACCGCGCCGCAGCTCGAGTCGGCCCATCGTCTCCCACACGCGTCCGAGCTCGCGCGCCTCGCCGAGCTCGTGGAACGCGCGCTCCGACGCGAGCGCGTGCTCGAGGCCCATCGCGTAGCCCTCTTGTTCGCGTCCGGGCCGCAGCTGCGCGTGCAGGGGCAGGCGCGCGAACAGCAGCTCGGTCTCGGCGAGCTCGCGCAGCGCGACGGGGTCGTCGTGGATGCGGGCGTCGAAGGCCTGCCGCGACGCGCGCAGCAACAGCACCGCCTTGCCCGGATGGCCCATGCGCACGAGCACCGCGGCCTGGTCATTGAGCAGACAGGCCGCGCCGAGCGTGTCACCGGCGCTCGTGAGCATCACGCTCGCCGACTCGAGCTCGACGAGCGCCCGCGCGAGCGCGACCGGGTCTCCGAGGTCGAAGCAGACGCCGGCGATCGCCTGGGCCAGCTCGGCCGCGAGCTCGATCGGCGCATCGGCGCCCTGCTCGGCGCGCGCCACCTCGAGGGTCGCAAGCGCCTGCGACAGCGTGAAGCCGAGGTCGAAGCCCGCCGCCTGCCACTGCAGGCGCCCGAGCTCGATCAACGCCATCACCTTGAGTTGACGCCGGCCCGCGCTCGGCGGCTGCGCGTTCAGCAGCGCGAGCGCGGCGTTGGCGTGCTGCGCCGCGGCCTGCGGCGCGCCCATGTCCGCGGCCTTGCGCGCCGCCTCGCACAGGTGCTGCGCCGCCGCGTCGACATCCCCGGCGAGCCGCAGATGTTCGGCCGCCCGCACCTCGTCGACCAGCGGATCGCCCTGCCGCGTCGGCACCACGAGCGACGGCGTACCCCAGCCCGCCGGGTCCGGCTCCGGCTCCGGCTCGGTCGGGCCCGGCTGCGCCAGCATCGTGCGCCGCCGCGTCTTCGACCACACCACCGCGTGCGCCGGCTTGTCCGCCGCGACGGTCTCGACGCCGGGCACCGTGTCACCTGTCCCGAGGAGCATGTCCGGAGGTTCAGGCGCAAACACCCCGCTCTCACCGGCGTCCGGCGTGACCTCGGGCGCCGCCTCGAGCAACACGGGGCCGCCCACCTCGGTCTCCGCGGGCATGTCGATCGCCTCCGCCGAGAGGTCGATGATCTCCGCCGCCAGCGCGTCACCCGGGGTCGCCAAACGGTCGCGCCTGGCCTTGGCGGCCGCCGGCGGGGGCGCGGGCGGCCGGGCCGACGTCGCCGCCTCCTCGCCCGCGCGCGCGCCGAGCAGGCGACCGAGCTTGCGGTGCCAGGCCTGCGCCAGCGAGGGCATCAGCGACGTCGACAGGGCCGTCAGCGCCGAGGTCGGCAACGAGAAGCGACCCTCGCCGCGGTCCTCGAGCGGCACGCCGAGATCGATCGCCTGCTGCAGCCGCTCGAGCACCGCGAGCGGCTCCTGCGCGAGCAGGTCGGCGACGATGCGGGTCTCGAAGCCGGGGCCGATCAGCGCGCCGGCCCGCAGCACTCGCAGCACCTCGGGCGGCAGCGTGCGCCACGAGAACGCCTCCGCATCACCCTCGGGCTGCGCCTCACCGGCCAGCGCCGCCTCCTCGCCGGTCGAGCGCACCGCGGCGAGCAACTCCGCCGCCGCGCCGCTCGGCTCGCCATGAAACACCAGCAGCAGCGGCAACTGCATCCACCCCGGCCGGCGAACGATCTGCGCCAGCGCGGCGAGGGTCGCGTCGTCGGCCTGCTCGACCGCATCGAAGACCACCACCCAGCGCACCCCCTTCTGCCGCGCCAGCTGGTTCCACAGCTCGACCACCACCGCCTCGGTCGCGCGCTCCGGCGTGTCCCCGAACAGCGAGCGCCGGCGCGACGACTTCGCCTTCTCCGGCTTGCGAATGTCGCCGAGCACCGCCTCGGTCAGGCGCCGCGCCTCGAGCAGCGGACGCAGGGCCGCCGGTGCGACCTCACAGCTGACACGCAGCAGATGCAGCGTCGTCGGCGGGTCGGGCAGACGGCCGAGGATCGCCGTGGCCAGGCCTTCACGCACGCGCTGCCACAGGCGCGCGGGGTCTTGCAGCAAGTCGGGGTTCGTCATGCATCGGCCAGCGTAACGAAGCCTTCACGCCCCGTCGTGAGGCCGCGTGCACCCACCACCCGGGGCCACAGACCGCAAGCGCACGGACTGCTAGGCTGCGCACCCGTGTCCGACGCAGCCGACGCCTCCGTGATCACCGCGCTCGCAGCGCTGCTCGTCGCCCGCCTGCGGGCCTGGGACACGCTCGCGGCCCTGTGCGCTCGCGGACCCGCGCGCGAGGATCCCGGCGAGGCCCTCGTCGCGCAGCTCTGGGACCACCGCGACGAGCTGCGACCCTGGCTGCAGTCCGCGCAGGACGCGGGCAGCGACGGCCCCGTGGTGCTCGCCATGCGCACCTGGCTGCGCCGCTGGCTGTGGTCGAGGAATCAGTTCCTCACCCTCGACGAGCAGGCGCTCGCGCAGCTCTCACTGCGCGTGCTGCATGACGTCCAGGCATCGCTCCTTGCGACCTCCGACGTCACGGCGCTGCGCACCCGCCTCGCTGTCACGCTCGCGGAGCAGCGTGAGGCCCTCGCCGCACTGGTACGCGCGCGCCTCGGCGATGCGCCGCGCGACGTCACCTGCGGGCACTACAGCCCGGCCTTGCAGCTCGAGGTGCTCGGCCTCGCCGAGTCGGTGATCGCCGACCCGGTGCTCGACATCGGCTGCGGCGTCGGTGCCGAGCTGGTGCTGGCCCTGCGCGCTCGCGGCCACGACGCACGAGGCATCGACCGCGACGTCCCGGCGGCGCTCGGCGAGTCGGTCGACTGGCTGCGCTTCGGCTACGGCGTCGATCGCTGGGGCACCGTGATCTCGCACCTCGGCTTCTCGCTGCACTTCCTCCACCATCACCTCGGCGGCCAGGCGAGCGCCTACACGCACGCCGAGGTGTACATGCAGGTGCTGCGCTCGCTCGCCGTGGGCGGCGTGTTCGCGTATGCGCCGGGTCTGCCGTTCATCGAGGCCATGCTGCCGCGCGATCGCTACCGCCTCACGCGCGTCCCGCTGCCCGCCGCGCACCTGACCCCGACGCTGCGTCGGGCCCAGCTCGAGACCGGCCTCGCGCTAGGCCAGGCCAGCCAGGTCCGTCGCCTCGCCTGATCCCTACTTGAGGATCGCGAAGGTCTGCTGATTCATGGCGACCAGGTGCTCGCCCTGCCACAGCTCGCGCATCTCGACGAAGAAGCCCTCGCTCGCCGCGGCGACGCGACCGACGTGCAGCAGCGGCACATCGGGTCGCAGCGACTCGAGCGGCCGCAGCAGCTCGGCCGTGAAGCTCACCGTCGCAACGATCCTCGGGCGGCCCTCGATGGCGAAGATCGCCGGCCACCACGCGTCGAGCATGGCGACCAGGGCCGGGCCGTCGAGGCGCACCAGCGGCGTGCGCGGCAGCAGCCAGCCGCGCGTGCCCTCCGGCTCGGCGAACATCGCCGTGACCGGCCGGTACTCGAAGTGGGCCGTGAACACCGGGGCGATCGGCGGGCGCATGTCGACGGCCGAGAGCGTCTCCCAGTGCGGCGTCGCCGGCGGACTGCGCCGCGGGATCTCGACGTTGACCCGCGGCACGCTGAGCACCGCGCTCGCGCGGGCCTGGACCTCGCCGTTTTGGATCAGGCGCGCGTCGAGGTTGCTGAGGTTGTTGCCGCGACGCAGCGTCTCGACGACGATCTCGACCGGACCGGGCAGCACCGGTCCGCACAGGTCGCCGGTCAGCGCCCGCGTGCAGCGACCTCCGTCGGGCTCGCTGCGTTCGATCGCCCGCAGCAGCAGCGCGAGCACGAGGCCGCCGAAGGCGCCCCTGCCCTGCTGCCAACCATCGGGCACGACGCCGCAGAAGCGACCATCACCCAGCGCCTCGACGGCGCTGGCCAGCGAGAGGTCCGTCGTCATGATCGTGGGGTCCTAGCCGCGGGCCATCTTCTTGAACGACCAGTTGCGGCCGTGGCCCTCACGCAGCGCGAGGTGGATCCACAGGATCGCCAGGTTCTCGAGCACGGCGGCGTTGCGCAGCGGGCCGCTGTCGACCGGCGTGAAGCCGGCCGCCTCGGCGACCGCCGCGACCGCCTTCTTGGCCTCGGCGTCGTCCCCTGCGAGGAACACATCGGCCACCGTGCCGCCGAGCGAGGGGTCGAGGTGGATCTCCGCGCCGAAGGTGTTGAAGCCCTTGAGCACGCGGGCGCCCGGCACGGCCTCGGCGATCGCCGCGGCGACCGAACCGGCCGGCGGCGGCGCCCACACCGGACCGTCGTTCCAGGTCAGCGGATTGGTGCAGTCGACGACGATCTTGCCGACGAGCCCGGCCTCCTGGGCGACCTGCACCGCGACGTTGGTCGGCGTCGTGATGAACACGATGTCGGCAGCGGCCGCCGCGGCCTTCGGATCGAGGATCTCCGCGCGGGCGCCCGCCCGCGACAACAGGTCCTTGACGTCGCTGCCGGGGCGAACGCCGAACTTGACCGAGAAGCCCGACGCGGCGAGGCGCACCCCGAGGTTGCCACCGACGTTCCCGGCGCCGAGAATTGCGATTGTGGGTTGGCTCTGCATGCCAGCAACTCTGTATCACGGCGGCCGCGCCGTCGGACATGCGCTCGTCTGACCTCGCCGCACCCCGCCCGCCGTCGTCGCCCTGGGAGCAACGATATGTTGCGTCCGCGCCGCTTGGGCCGGTCCGCCCGCCTGCGTTATGGTGCGCCCACCATGTCCAAGGTTGCTGTCATTTACTACTCATCCACGGGGACCAATCAGGCGACCGCCAACGCTGTCGGCGAGGGCGCCCGCGCCGCTGGTGCGGAAGTCCGCGTCCGGCTCATCGCCGAGACCGCGCCCGACGCGGCGGTCCAGTCGAATCCGGCGTGGAAGGCCTTCATCGAGCGCAACGCGGGCGAGCCGCGGGCCGCGCTCGCGGACCTCGAGTGGGCGGACGCGGTCGTGTTCGGCTCGCCGACTCGCTTCGGCAACGTCGCCGCGCAGTTCAAGTCCTTCCTCGATACCGCCGGCGGCTTGTGGTTCCAGGGCAAGCTGGCGAACAAGGTCTACGCGGGCTTCACCTCGGCGCAGAACGTCCACGGCGGCCAGGAGTCGACCCTGCTCGCGCTCTACAACTCGATCTACCACTTTGGTGGGTACATCGTGACGCCCGGTTACACCGACCCGCTGGTCTACGCCTCGGGCGGCAACCCCTACGGCGTCTCGGTCACCGCCGGCGGCGGCGGCCCGACCGAGGCCGACCTCGCGCACGCGCGCTACCTCGGCAAGCGGGTCGCCGAGGTGGCGGACAAGCTCACGCGCTAACAATGTGAACAGCCGGGAGCGCCCGCTCGCGGGCGCCTCCGCATGATCTTGCCTGTCTTGCCTCTCATTGCTGGCAGGGCTGGTCCTTCGGGGCATGGCGTGTGAGTCCGGTGGAGTGTGCCAGCGGTGGGTCCTCGGCGAGGCGAGCGGGCTGGACCGTCGCCTCTCATTCGGCGCCTGCTTCCAAAAAGGAAGCGAGCAGCGAATGAAGAAGTAACTCTGAGCGGCCACTTGTTGGATGTCAAGCCACTTCCTTTCCGGAAGTAAGGCCGTATAATGGCGGCGACGATGCAGCGCGTGTGCGAGCACCTGTGCCCCTGGTTCCAGCTGGCGATGGATGTGCTGTCGCGGCCATGGAACGGGCTGATCATGGCCTCGCTGGAGGACGGGCCGGTGCGCTTCGGCGAGCTGCTGGCGCGCATCGAGCACGTCGGCGACCGCATGTTGTCGGCGCGGCTGAAGGAGCTGGCGACCCGCGGCCTGGTCGAGCGCCACGTGATCCCCGGGCCGCCGGTGCGCGTCGAGTACGAGCTGACCGCCGCCGGGCGCGGCTTCAAGCCGGTGTTTCAGGCGATCGGCCGCTGGGGCTCGACCTTCAAGGAGCCGCCCGCGACGAAGGCCCGGGCGAAGTCCGCGAAGGCGACCACGAGCGTGACAGCCACGAAGAAGGCCGCCAAGACCCGCGCGAAAAAGTCGTGATTAAAAACGAAGACCCGCCGAAGCGGGCCTTGGGCGTTGCGCCGCGCCGCGCTCAGAACCAGGCGAAGCGCAGGCCGACGTAGGGCGTGTGGCGCAGGCCGTCGCCGGGCACCACGCGCAGGTCGTAGTTGACGTTGACCGCGAGCGCGGCGGTCTGGTTGAGCCAAAACTCGTAACCGACGCCGAGCAGACCGCCGATGCCGAGCTTGGTGACGCTGCCGTCGCCGGCGGGCACACCCGCGGCGCCGAGGCCGGTGCGGATGAAGAAGCCCTTGATGACGTAGGCGTAGCTCTCGATGTCGCCGCCGAACAGGATCTTCGGGCCGAACTTCGGGCTCGCGTAGGTGCCGAGGTACAGGTTGGCGCCGAGGGTGAAGCGCTTGGTGACGCCGCCGCCGAGCGCGAGCTCGAGGCGACCGGCGGGGATGAACTTGTTCTGGTCGCGGTAGGTGCGGGCGAACAGCGGGCTGTCGAAGAAGGTCGCGCCGAAGCCGATGCCCGCGCCGACGAAGAAGCCGCGACGGTCCTGCGGGCCCTCGATCTCGATGCCGTTGCGGCCGACCACGCTGGCCTCGGCCACCCGGGGGAGCGCCAGCGCGCCGACGTACAGACCGGCGACGAGGGCGAGGGAGCGACGGGTTGTGAGACGAACGAGACGGCGCGCGGTCATGGCAGGGTCCTTCTTCAACGCAAGGTGGTCACGTCGACGACGGCGAAGCCGCCAGGCTTCACGTCCACGGAGATGTCGCGGTGCTCACGGCCGCCGGAGCCCATCGCGGTGACGGCGAGGCGATGCTGGCCGGGCGCGACCGGGACGCGGGCGACGAACACGAAGGCGGGCAACAGGGTCCAGCTGCGGGTGTCGGGCTTGTCGGCGGCGACCATCGCCCCCTCGGCGGCGAGGGCCGCGAGCAGGCCGACGATCGCCCCTGCCCCGTCCTTGGCCTGATTACCGGCGGCGCGGGCCCCCTCGGCCACCGCGGCGCGCACGATCAGGCGGGTGATCGCGGCGCCGATGATCTTGGGCTTGAGCGCCTCGTACTCGCGCACGATCTCCGCGTCGAGGTTGGTCGCCAGCTCGAGCGGCCACTCGACGCCGTCGACCAGCAATTGACCGGTGTTGAACAGCGCGCCCGAGGGCACCAGCTCGGGGTAGACCACGAACTTCAGCGCCGAGCGCTCGAGCACCGCCGCGCTGCCCGTGATGTACGCCGCGCCCATGCCGACCGCGAGCCCGATCGGCATCCGCTCCGGCACTTTGTAAGGCACACGCCCGAGGTTCATCACCACCAGGATCTCACCCAAGGGCGCAGGCGGAGGTGTGGCCTCGGCCGGCGCTGCTTCGGGCTGCGTCGTCGTCGGCTGCAGCGCGAGCAGCTCGTCGATGCGCGGGCTACGAAAGCTGCTGCGCGCGGCGAGGCGGGCGACCGGTGCGCGCAGGCTCGGGAACGGCTGCTCCTGCAGGGCCTCGTCGTAGTAACGCAGCGCGGTGTCGGTCTCGCCGAGGCGCTCGAACACGAAGCCGGCGATGTACGAGCCGAACGCGCCGTGGGCGGACTTACCGGCGTCGAGCTGGCCGAGGTACTCGCGGGTGATCGTGAAGCGCTTGGCCTCGACGCGCGCGCCGGAGAGGTCACCGGCGAGCACGTAGTTCAGCATGTTGATCGCGTTGAGGGCCAGCTTCTCGGAGGGCGGCGCGTGGTACTTGCCGCTCGAGTCGCTGAAGATCCACTTGCCGACCTGGCCGGCGTCGCGGCCGATGTCGAGGAGCACCAGCTCCTTGTCGGCCGCGACCATGTCCTTCGCGCTGCTGCGCCAGTCGCCCTTCGCGTGCAGCACCATCGAGCGCTCGAGCAGCGCGACGATCGTCTCCTTCTTCCACTCGGTCGGCAGGTCGGCGCTGCTCTTCGTCTTCAGGAACTTGTTCAGGACCTTTTCGGTGCCGGCGACGTCGCCAGCCTGGGCGGCGTCGCGGGCCAGCTGCGTGCGCTCCGAGTAGGTGGCGCAGGCGGCCACCACGACGGGGGCGACGAGGGCGAGCCCCGCCCACTTCAGGGCGCGGCGAAGGGGCCGTGCTGGCGATCGTCGACCGGACATGGGATGACCTGAGCCGAGGGACAGTTAACGAACGATCGCCTTGGAGCGCTCGGACTTGTTCTGGAAGCGGACCAGGCTGGTCTCGACCTCGATCACCTGCATGAACAGCGTGTACTGGACGCGGCGCTCTTTATTAAAATACTCGTCGACCGTGCCGACCTTGCCGGTGATGTAGTACTTGGCGCCGAGCTGGCGCGAGATCTGGTTGGCGAAGTTGGGGTCGTAGATCGATCGGTTCTGCTGGACCGCGACCTCGTTGGCCATCTCGGCCTGGCGCTCGCGGCTGACGACGCTGACGACCCCGCTGTTGACCAGCTCGGTCTCCATGTCGCCGAGCAGGGTGTTGAGCTGGTCGTCGATGTGCTCCGAGGTCTCGTTCTTGATCGGCCAGATCGCCACGATGGTGCCCGGGGCCTGGCTGATCTGACCCCACCACGGCGAGGCCATCAGCTTGTCCATGTTCGTCCGCATCAGCTCTTGCAGGTCGCGGCGGTCGAGCGTCGTGCTCATCGCGGCCTGGTCGAGGTTCGGGTTCTCCGTGCCGGGGCCGCCGCGCACGGCCTTGGGCTTACAGCCGGCGGTGACGGTCGTGAGCGGCGCGGAGAGGGCGAGGAGGGCGAGCAGCGGGAGAATACGGGGGCGGGTCGACATGGTGGCTCCTGGGGATCCGGCGACCCCCGTGGACGTGGGCGAGTGGATAAATGTTGGTGTCACGCGAGGCCGCATCGGATCGCGGCAGTGACGGCGCTCACAGAATCAGGAACAACTTCTCGACCCGATGGAGGCGCTCGTAGACCCCCTCGACCTGCTCGATGGTCTCGGCCATCAAGGTCAAGGTGACGCAGTGGCGGGCGCCGCTGGTCGTGCTGCGGACTTGCACCTGCACGCGCTCGGCGGTGACCTCGGCGTGGGCGGCCGCGACGACGGCGTCATGGAAATCGGGAGTCCCCGGACCGAAGGCCTTGATCACGAATTCGCCAGGGAACTGGTGCACGGCCAGGATCGACTCCCGGGAGGGAGCCTTGCGCGAAGTATCGCCGGACATGGCGGCAGTCCTATCACGCCTGCGCGGCGCCGGCACGCACCGCGCAGATCAGCTCGACCTCGCCGGGGCTGGCGACGCCCAGCGGGGCGCCGGCGGGCCAGGTCCAGCGCTCTCCGGGCCGCGCGCGGCGACCGTCCGCGCCCACCAGCGCGCCCTGCAGCACCAGCGCCCGGGCCCCGCCGACGGGATAACGAGCGCCGAGGCGCTGACCCGGGGCGAGGCGCAGCAGGCAGATCGTCGGCCACGCGGGCGACTGCACCATCGTCGTCTCGAGGCTCGCCAGATCGGACATGTCCGAAAGGACATCCGACTCGGCCGTGGCGCTGGCGCCCTGATCGGACTCGGGGTTCAGGTCGAGCGCGAGCACACGGACCCCGGCGGCGTCGTCGAGCCAGCCCTGCGGTCGGTCGACGCGGGTCAGGAGCTCGCGGGCGCGGGCGAGGTCGATGGAGAGGAAGCGGGCGAGGTCACCGGCGAACAGCTGGAGGCGATCGGGGCCGGTGATCGCCGCGATCACGCGGGCCCGGATGCGCGGCGCGGCGGGTCCGGGGATGGTGTAGAGCCCGAGGCTGTGGACCGTGTCGCGCACGATCGCCGCGTCGCCAGGCTCGAGGCCGCGGACGCGATCGCCGAGCTCGAGGGCCGAGCGCTCGTCGGCCGCGAGCTCGGAGAGCAGGTAACCGGCGGCGAGCTCGTCGGCCGGACCGACGCGGGGCGCATCGATCCAATAGAGGCCGGTCCGGAGGCAGCGCAGCGCCTCGGCCAGGTTGCTGCGGACCTCGGCGGCGCTCATGCGCGAGCGGTCGCCGATCTCCGCCGCGGACAGGCCGTCGAAGTAGGCCAGCTGCAGGACGCTGCGCTGGTCGCTCGACACCGCGTCGAGCACTCGTCGGACATGGGCACGCAGCGGCGGCAGATCGTCGGCCTCATGGGCCGGGCCGAGCTGGGCGATCATCGTGTCGTGGGTCGAGGCCATGCGCTTGGCGCGACGCCCCTGGGTCCGCCGCAGCGCCATCGCCCGGATGCCGATGGTCCACCAGACGCGGACGCTGAAGCGGGCTGGATCGTAGAACCGACAGCTGCGCCAGGCCTCGACCAGGACCTCGTGCACGGCCTTTTCGGCGTCGTTGCGGTCGCCGACGATGCGCAGGGCGACGCCCATGAGCAGCGGGGTGTAGCGCTGGGCGAGCCCGGCGAAGGCCTCGACATCGCCGCTCGCCGCCGCTGCCATCTGCTCCGCGGCCGCAATTTCGCCCGGGCGTGCGGCGGCAACCGGATCCCTGTCCGTCATGAGACTCCGAGCCTCCTCGCATCGTCTGGCCTTGTCAAGGCGGAGGCCGACGGGCGCCAGACACGGACAATCCGCGCGTGCTATGCAGCCGCGCGCAAAGATGTTGCAGCTGTGCCCACGCCTCGCCGCGATCGCCGAACTCGTGCCCGCAGGTCTCGCGGTCGCCGACATCGGCACCGACCATGCATTGCTGCCGAGCGCCCTGGTGCTGCGCGGCCAGGTCCCGCGGGCGCTCGCATGTGACCGCGCCCCGGGACCCCTGGCCTGCGCGCGCCTCACCGTCGCTCGCCACGGCCTCGGCGAGCGCGTGCAGCTGCGCCTCGGCGAGGGCCTCGCGGCCCTGCGCGCCGGGGAGGTCGACACCGTGGTGATCGCCGGCATGGGACCGGGCACCATGCTCGGCGTGCTCGCGGCCGACCTCGAGCACGTCCACCGCCTCACCCGCCTGGTCTTGCAGCCGAACTTCGGCGCCGAGACCGTGCGTCGCTGGCTCGCCGCCCACGCCCTCGCGCTCGTCGACGAGCGCCTGGCCGAGGACCGCGGGCGCTTCTATACCGTCCTCGCGGCCGAGCCCGGCGCCGACGACCCCGCGCAGCTCGCAGCCCGCGACGCCGCCGACTGGGCGCTCGGACCCTTCGTGCTGCGCCGCGGCGGCAAGACCCTGCCGCGCTGGTTGCACGACGAGCTGCAGCGCTGCGAGCAGGCCGCGGCGGGTCTCGGGCGCAGCGACGCGCCGGACCCGGACAAGGTGCGGGCGCTGGCCGGGCGGCGGGCGCTGCTGCTGGGGGCGCTGGTCAAGGCGGACGCGTTGACGCATCCTGGGCCGGCATGACGGACGAGGCAGAGGACGACGAACCGGCCGCGGCGACGCCGACGGTGAACGCGGACCTGAGCGCGCTGGACTCGCTGCGCATCGACAAGTGGTTATGGGCGGCGCGGGTGTTCAAGACCCGGGGCCTGGCGGCGGATGCCTGCGGGGCGAGCCACGTCAAGGTCAACGGCACCTCGGTGAAGTCGGCGAAGTTACTGCGCCGCGGCGACGAGCTGACGATCCGTCTCGGCGACGAGCTGAAGATCTTCGTCGTCGTCGGTCTGAGCGATCGCCGCGGACCGGCGCCGACGGCTCGCACGCTGTACCTCGACAAGTCGCCGCCGAAGCCCGAGGCCGTCGAGGTGCCGGGCATGATCGTGCGCGACCGCGGCCTCGGTCGCCCGAGCAAGCGCGAGCAGCGAGACATCCGGCGCGTGCGCGGCTACTGAAGTCGCCCGCTGCGAGCGCTCAGGGCACCCGCCAGAACCGCTGCGCCTGCAGCACCGCGAGGTGGGCCTCGCTGCGGTGCGGCGAGCTGGCGGGGCCCCGCGTCTCGAGCCGGCCGACCACACGCACGCGGGCGCCGGCGCGGATCAGGTGCTGCTCGCTGCGCAGTCCGACGCCGTGGCGGGCCAGCAGCTCGCGGTGCATCGCCATGACATCGTCGCCGCGATCGACCCGCACGAGCACGCACTGGGCACCATCGCGGAGCAGGAAGTCCGCGGCTTGCTGGCGCCGGACCTGAAACGCGCGCGAATGCTGGGCCCCGAGTCCGTCGATCCCCGGCATGCTGCTCTGCGGCCAGGCCCGATACTCGATCGCCACCGCGGCCGCCCCGGTCACCGGACACGTCACCGGCTCGAGCAGCTCGACCACTCCGTCGAGCTCGACCCGCTCCTGCGGCCTCACCACCGCGAGCTCGCCGAGCGCCTCCAGCCGCCGCGCTCGCTCGGGCGCCCACAGGCGGGTCCAGAGGCTCATGGGCCCCACGATAACGCATCCATGACGCGAGCTGCTCGCACCCCGGCATCACGCACATGGCGGATTGTTCGCCGGCCGGTTTGGGTCCGGTGTTATCCTCCTTCGCCGCGCGCTTCTGCGCACGCGCACACTGGCTTTTCAGCGCTTACCGAGGAGATTTTTGCATGTCTGGATCTGACGATCTGTCGCGGGCGGGGCGCCGCCCGGCAGCCCGCGCGGCGCGCTGGCTGCTGCTCTGCCCACTGCTGACCCTCGCCTGCAGCACCGACGAGGACGTCGGCGGCGGTGGTGGCGGACCGACCGCATCACCGACCGGCGACTCGACGACCGGCACCACCGATCCGACGACCCCGACGAGCTCGTCGAGCTCGTCGAGCGGCGACAGCGACGCAACGACGATGGTGCCGACCAGCACCGGCGACGCCGACACGGGCACGGGCACGACCGCGACCGTCACGACGGGCCCCGAGCCCGACCCGCTGACGCTCGACTGCAAACAACCGCCGGGCGGCGCCAAGGCGGCGCAGTACAGCCACCAGCCCGAGGTCGCCGGCGGCGTGCCGGGCTACAGCTGGTCGGCGATGGGCCTGCCGGTGGGACTGACGATCAACGCCAACACCGGCGAGATCACGGGCATCCCGGAGGAGGCCGGGGACTTCGTGTTCGAGCTCGGCGTGACCGACAGCGAGGGCGTGATGGCGATGACCAGCTGCCCGGGCGTGGCGATCAACGACCAGCTCGGCGTGAACCTCGACGCGATGACCGGGCCCTGCATCACCGCGGGCGAGTCGATCACCGACTATCTGATCGGCGGCGACGGCTCGGCGGTCGAGTGCGTCGCGCCGCAGGGCCTCGGCGACGGCCTGCTGCCCGGCGGCATCACGATCGACGCGGCGACCTGCGAGATCACCGGCACGATCACCGACACGCGCTACGGCACCTGGGCCTGGATCGTGCGGGCGCGCCAGTCCGGCGTCGATGTCTTCGCCCCCTACTGCGCCACCCAGGACAAGCAGCCGGTCACCGCCTACAAGATCGTCGGCAACCACAGCGGCAAGCTTGACAACGAGCTCGAGCCGCTGACCCTGCCGACCAAGATCGACGCGCCGCTGCGCTTCGACGGCGACGCCGATCCCGTGTTCGTCGTCGACAAGGGCGCCTGCGGCAACTCCTGCTTCTTCGGCTTCTCGTACAAGGTCTCGCCCTCGCCATTCGGCACCGGCGCCTGCGCCCAGGACAAGGACAAGTGCTTCGGCCTGTGCCCGCTGATCGCCGACCCCAACGAGCCCGACGGCGACAAGCAGATCGGCTGCTCGCTGGTGCCCGCGATGGGCATGAAGACCGGTTTCGCGCACGAGATGTGGGCCAAGGGCGAGGTCTTGCCGGACGGATTCGCCAACCGGCCGTTCATCTTGCAGTGGAGCGTCGATTATTGCCTCTCCGACGTGCAGGCCAATTGCGCCGGCAAGGCGGCGATCCTCGCCAACGGCGGCGGCAGCAACCTCGAGTTCCCCGTCATCGTCCGGCCGCAGCCATGATCCTGTGATCCAGTGATCGGGATACAATCGCGGCCCGCAGTCCGCTCGTGACCTCGACCCCCGACAGCGCGATCGTGCCCGCGCGCAGCGACACCGAGCACCTGCCGACCCTCACGGGCGGCGGTGCTTCGACCTTGCCCGAGGGACAGGTTGTTCAGGTTGGTCATGTTGTTCCCAGCATCACCAGCGCCGGCCCCATCAGCACGCCCGGCTTGATGGCCACCACCAACCTCGAGATCCCGCCCTCACCCGGCGAGCACTCGGGCCCGCCGGGCATGTCGACGACCACGCGCCCGCCCGGCATGATGACGACCGGGCTCGGCACGCTCGACGGCCTCGGCGGTGGTTCGCGGGCCAGCGCGCTGGTGCCCGGCACGGTGATCGACGGCAAGTATCGCCTCGAGCTGCTGCTCGGCAAGGGCGGCATGGGCATCGTCTGGCGGGCCGAGCACGCGCACCTGCACGGCAGCGTGGCGATCAAGTTCCTGCTCGACCGGTTCCGGGCCAAGCCGCAGGTGCTCGACCGCTTCCGCCAGGAGGCGACGGTGATGGGCGAGCTCGGCCACCCCAACATCGTCCGCGTCTACGACATCTCGCCGGCCTCCGCGGAGATGCCGTACATCACGATGGAGCTGCTGAACCAGGGCAGCCTGCGCGAGTACCTGAAGCGCAGCGGCGGCCGCCTGCCGCCCGACGAGGCCTGCGAGCTGATGGACGGCGTGCTCTCGGCGCTGATCGCCGCGCACAAGCGGGGCATCGTGCACCGCGACATCAAGCCCGACAACCTGATGCTCGCCAGCATCCGCAGCTTCGAGACCGACATGACCGAGGTCCAGCTGAAGATCCTCGACTTCGGCGCCTCGCTGCTGCTCGACGACACCAGCGACATCAACACCGCCCAGGGCATGATGGGCACGCCCTATTACATGTCGCCCGAGCAGGCCTCCGGCGCCCAGCTCGACCAGCGCAGCGACCTGTACTCGACCGCGGTCGTGCTCTACGAGCTCATCAGCGGCAAGCTCCCGCACACCGCCGAGGACGTGCAATCTCTGGTCTACCTGATCGCCATCGAGGACCCGACGCCGATCAGCGATCACGCCCCGAGCCTGCCCCGCCCCTACCGCGAGTTCTTCGCCAAGGCCCTCGCCAAGGCCCCCGCCGACCGCTACGCCAGCGCCGAGGAGATGCGCGAGGCCCTGCGCAAGCTGTCGCGCAAGCTCGCCGGCAAGAACCGCAACACCGCCCTCTACATGGCCTCCGGCGACACCGGTCCGCTGCAGGTCGTGCCCAGCAGCATGCCGCACCCCGACTCGCGACCGATGCGCTCGTTTCGCGAGGTCCTCGACGAGCCCGCGCCGCGCACCCAGCCCTCGCAGCCGACCGCGAGCAGCAGCAACTTCGCCGCGCTCGCCGTCATGGCGGTCGTGCTCGCCGCCGCGCCGGTGCTGCTGATCCAGTGGCTGCGCTTCGGCAGCCTCACCACCGCGCCGCTGCTCGACACGGGCCTCGCCTGGTCGGCCTGCGCGGGCGCGGCCGTGTACCTCGCGTGGCGCGTCACGCGACGCTGAGCAGATCCGCCGCGATCGTTTCAGCGCGCCGTCCTCACGACCGCGTACGCGTGTCCGGCCCGACCCGGCCGGCGCGCCGAGCACCCAAAAAAGCGCCGCAGATCGCCGGTGCTCGCTGTGCCCGGTCGACAGCTGTCCAGTTGCAACATGGCCTTACGGACAGCTGACCGGCGAACCGTGCGCGCGCGCTTCGCCGGGGTCCGCGATGAGTGATATGGCGGAGCCGCCGACGCGCTGGCATCGTGGCGAACGAGGTTCCTGTGCCCGGCCCGTCGTGGAAGATCGCGTTGCTGACCTGGGTCGCCCTGTGGCCGACCGTGACCGTCGTGATGTGGGTCGTCCAGCCGCAGCTGCGGACCCTGCCGGTGCCGCTTCAGACCCTGCTGATGACGGCGATCATCGTGCCGCTGATGGCCTGGGTGCACATGCCGCTGCTGACCCGACTGTTCCGCGGCTGGATCACCCCGCGCTGACGATCAGCCGTGGTAGCCGGTGCCGTCCCAGCGGTGCGTGGGGTCGGGGTAGAAGAACGAGCCGCCGCAGTCGCGATACTCCTGGGCGACCATCAACAGCCAGCCGCCGGGGACGCGGGTCCGATAGATCTCGATGTTGTTGCTCGAGCTGAGGCGCTCCCAGACGATCTGCGGGCGCTTCATGCCGCGTTCGGCCCAGTACGCCTCGCTGTTCGGATCCACCTGGGGATCGAGCTCCGAGGGGTCGAGTTCATCCCGCATCATGTTGCTGATCGCCATGGCCGGGGCATCGTGGCACAGCTCGGCGCAGCCCGGCAAGAAGCCGGCGAGTCGGTCCTGGCGCCGGGCCTGGCCGGCAAACCGGCGCCCGGCGGCTGCCGGGACGCTCGGGTGCGCATTGGCGATGCTGGGGGCTTTGAGGCATGCTGGGGCCCACGCCTGTGCCCGTTGATGCCCCTCAGACGCCGGACCCACTGACTCGTGACGGCCCCCCGGACGGCCCTCCGGGCCGGTCGACGCCCGAGGGATCCATCGCTGCCAGCTCCGCGGATCTCCCCGCGCACGAGCCGCCGATGTACGAGCCGTCGCTGACCGATGAGCAGGCGCCGGCCAGCGGCGTCAGCGAGGCCGACACCCAGCTCGCCGGACCCGACGACAGCTTGCAGATGCCGATCGTCCAGCTGCGCGCCGATCACCGCGAGCTCGCCGCGCAGGCCATCTTCGCCACGCTGCGCAACAAGATGTTCGCCATCGCCACGCCGGCCCCGAAGCTCGGCCGCTACACCTTGCTGCGCCAGCTCGGGCGCGGCGGCATGGGCGTGGTCCACGAGGCCGAGGGTCCCAACGGCGAACACGTCGCGCTCAAGACCCTGCGCTCGCTCAGCCCCGGCGGCATCGCCCGGCTCAAGAACGAGTTTCGCGGCGTCGCCGACCTGCTGCACCCGAACCTCGTCGCCCTGCACGAGCTCGGCCACGACGCGATGCGCGACGAGTGGTTCGTCGTGATGGAGCTCGTGCCCGGTCAGGAGCTCGGCGAGCACCTGCGCAACGTCGACGAGGCCGGGCTGCGCGCGGCGCTCGGCCAGCTGGTCCACGGCGTGCACGCCCTGCACTGCACCGGCCGCCTGCACCGCGACCTCAAGCCGAGCAACGTGCTCGTCACTCCGCAGGGTCGCGTGGTGATCCTCGACTTCGGCCTGGTCTGCGACGCCGATGCGCTGCCCGAGACCGAGCTCGCCGGCACGCCCGCTTACATGGCGCCCGAGCAGGCGCGCGGGCAGCCGGCCACCGCCGCGAGCGACTGGTACAGCCTCGGCGTGCTGCTGCGCGAGGCCCTCGCCGCCCGCGAGCAGCGACTCCCCGACCTCGAGGCCCTGGCCGCCGCGCTGCTCGAGCCCGAGCCCTCGCGCCGCCTCGATGGCCGCGCCGTGCTGCGCCACCTCGACCTCGACCCCGAGGACGACGACCTGTTCGGCGCCATCCCGCTGATCGGCCGCACCGCCGAGCTGCGCACGCTGCACGCCGCCGCGCCCCGCCCCGGCGCCCCGGTGCTCGCGCTCGTGCACGGCCGCTCGGGCGTCGGCAAGACCGCGCTGATCGACGCCTTCCTGCGCGCGCGCGCCCGCCTGCCCGGCGCGGTGGTCCTGCGCGGTCGCTGCTACGAGCGCGAGTCCGTCCCCTACAAGGCGATCGACGGACTGGTCGACGCCCTCACCCGCCACCTGCGGACCTGGCCCGCCGAGCAGCTCGCC
>Ga0116158_10000818_pt1 | contig 29194 bp, 30 predicted proteins | sample AD_UKC052_MetaG_FD_89883 | JGI IMG/M metagenome (GOLD analysis project Ga0116158, IMG submission 89883) | Active sludge microbial communities of municipal wastewater-treating anaerobic digesters from USA - AD_UKC052_MetaG | ecosystem: Engineered > Bioreactor > Anaerobic > Digestate | place: USA... | reverse complement strand
GTTGAAGAACTCGTCCGTCAGAAATACACCGTCCGCATCCTGCTTCGTTCCGGAAGTGCGCCAAAATGGCTCAAGGACCTTCCGCTCGAAACCGTCAGCGCTTCCTACCAGGATGGCGCCGCCCTCCGGAAAGCGATCGACAAGGTGGATATCATCTTCCACGTCGGCGGTGTCACCAAGGCACTGACACCCGCAGGCTATCTTGACGGGAACGCTGTTCCCACAAAAGCCCTCCTCGAAGCCGTTGTCGCCTCGAAAAAAAAGCTCAAGCGTTTTGTTCTCGTGTCCTCCCATGCCATGATCGGTCCGGTTGCCAGCCCCACCGAGAGTTCCTGCGAGGATGATGTCCCGCACCCCGTCGAAGAGTACGGCCGCTCCAAACTGGCCGCGGAACTCGTCGCCCGTTCCTACAGCCACCTTGTCCCGATCACGATTGTCCGGCCACCCACGGTCTATGGGCCGCGTGACGTGGATTGCTTCGAGATCTTCCGCATGATCGACAAGGGCATCAATCTGTATTACGGAAACGCGAAAAAGTACACTTCCCTGATCCATGTCGAAGATCTTGTCCGGGGCATGATCCAGGCGGCAACATCGAAACAGGCTGTCAACCGCGCCTATTTCCTCTGTAATGACCAGGCGGTCACGTGGAAAGAGTTCCAGACGGCCGTCAAAAAGGTCATGCGAAAGCGGGCCTTGACCCTCTACGTCCCGTCCTTCACCACCAGAATTGCCGTCTTTTTCGGGGAACTCTCCATGAAATTCACCAAGCGCCCCGTGATCCTGAATCGTGAGAAAGCCAAGCTCGGACGCCCCAGCTACTGGATCGCATCCAACAAACGGGCCAGACGCGAACTGCGCTTCAATCCGGAATATTCCATGGAAGAAGGTCTGGCCATGACCTGGCGCTGGTACAAACAAAACGGCTGGTTGAAATAAACCCTCCCCTCAGTGCCCGGAAACGACTCTTCGGCAGCGGAGTTCGTGCAAAAAGCCACCATGGTGCAGCCCCTGCACGATTCATGGTGACTTTTTCCATCTTGTCAAAATTTCCAGGACAATTATTCTGCACAAACCACGCAATTCCGGCATGGGGGTATCTCAGATATCGTTGCTGTTGATCCTGGTAGACTTTTTTAAACTGGCGGCCAGCTCACGTTCCAGCTCGATCCAGCCATACTCCAGCATGGAATATTGCAGATTGACCCTGAGTGTCGGTGTCTTCCATTCGTACAACCCGTCGTAGCGGGTAAAGATCTGTTCCTTGCTGGGTGCATTCCCGTATTTTTGTGTCAAAGCCCCGCGCATCGCAGAAAAGAATTTGATGTCAACATCGTCCATGCCACTGAAGGTATTGATGATCCGGATGCGCATCAGGCGGTCTTTCCAGAACACGAGATAGATATCCCCCTGCCTGACCGTAAAATCCCCTATTTGTATATCTTTTTCAGGACTGTAGAACTCGCACCCTTCCTCATCCTCGGCAACATGCGCAGCCCGTATTGGCCGCACCTTGAGAATACGGTACACATCCTTGCGGTGTGCACCGAACCGGAACCCCTTGAAATTCTCCCCGGCGGGTTGCGATCCCTGATTGGTTTGCGCCAACCCGGCAGCCGGTGTATTTGATGCCACCGTCGTCCGCAGAAGGGGCGAAGTCGATGTTGCACCAAGCACTCCTGCAATCCATAGGATGGCAGCCAGACTACCAAGAAGAATCCTGTACCGAATCATTCCATACCTCCAATGCGGGCATACGCCTTGTATCAGTGTCGGCAATCCTGTCAAAAAGAATAAGACGAGTCTATACCCGTATCTGTGCGGAAGATCCATCGGACAGATGGCCATTCGCATCGGTGCAAGAATTGTTTTGATGAACTCCGTGCGATCAGTGGATGGACGGCCGGGCCCGCTATCGCCTGCCGGCCCGTTTGCCAACAACGCACTCTCGCACCGCTCACACAGAAAGCCCCCGGAATCCACGGTTCTCCCGCAAGTGCTTGCCCGGAAAAACTGGCCCTGCCCCTACAAAAAAAACGGCAAGGACAGACCGAGGCCGAACTTCCAGGCCTGCATGCTGTCATCACTCTCCGAGAGCGGGCCGGCAAGATCCACCTCCAGCCAGAGACTCCCGCCAAAACCGGCGCCCATCCCGGGAATGATGAGACCGAACCCGAACTCGGCCCGCAATCCGAGTCCGGTTCCGAATTCGTCATCCTCATAATACACGGTTGATCCGGATTCAGGATCGAGGCTGCCGGCGTTGAGGAGACGGGCGTATGCACCACCAGCAAGGTACCAGTACGCTTCATCTCCGGCATAAAAATAGCCGGCAAGAACAGGGAGTTTGAGACAGGTAAAGCGGATCTCGTTGACATCGGGCGAAAGATCCCAGTCACTGCTATCCGAGGAATACAGCGCGCCGACTCCGATCCCCAGGTAGTTGTCCGACCCGGTCGGTGAGAGGAAATACAGCAGCGCGCCCACCGAGGTATTCCAGCCCCCCAGATCGATCTCGCTTCCGCCCCTGTCAAAGCTTCCATGCACCCCGCCTATATCGAAATGCAGATCCAGAAAAACGGAATAGTCTTCCGCATGGACAGACCGGCCGGCCAGACTGACCAGCATGGACAGTACAAGATACCACCTGACAAAACCACCCCGCATACCAGCCTCCTCTCCCTGTACCCAGTATATCCCCGCAGTGGACCACTTGCAAGACAGGGAGCTTGCAACAGACGGACCACAGTCGCGATTGATACAGGGAGTTACAGGCTTCCCGCGAGGGCAAGGTCAAGTGCTTTGGATACTTTTTTTGATTGTTTTGGGGTACAGCGTCCGGCCAGAGGGGACGCGCAATGCTCGCTGATGCTCATGCCATGCACAGCGCATCACGGCCGGACGACGCCATGTTCAACGGTCATCCCGCCCGCCACCTCTGGTCAGGGAGTTGATGGCATGCACAAGCCCCGAGAGCCGATCGGCCGCCTGTTCGAGTTCCTTTGCGGCCGAGGACGTTTCTTCGCTGATGGCCGCATTGTGCTGCACACCCTGGTCCATGCTGGCAACGCTGCGATTGATCTGCAGTACACTGTCGGCCTGTTCGCGGGCAGCCGTGGCAATTCCGGAGACAAGATTGACGATGCGTATGGCCTGGGCGTTGACATCCCCGAAGGCGCCGGCCGTCTGGTCCGCCAGATCCTTGCCGCGGGAAATACGCGAGTTGGTGGCCTCGATCAGCGTACTCGTGTTTCTGGCGGCCTCGGCCGAGCGCAGGGCCAGGGCCCGCACCTCGCTGGCCACAACGGCAAACCCCGAGCCGGCATCCCCGGCCCGCGCCGCCTCGACAGCGGCATTGAGGGCCAGCAGGTTTGTCTGGAAGGCGATTTCATGAATAGTACTGATGATTCTGAAGGTGTCACTGCTGGATGCCGCGATCTCCCGCATCGAGCCCGAAAGCTCTTCCATCGAACGCCCGGCCGTCTGCGCGATATCCTCGAGCATGCGGGCCAGTCTGTCGGTCTGCAGCGCGTTTTCGGCACTGAGACCGGCCTGCGAAGAAACTTGTGCCAGTGACGCCGACGCTTCCTCGAGTGAGGCTGCTGCATTGTTGGAGTTTTCGGCCAAACTGGCACTTGACAGGGCAACCTGGTTTGCCGCCAGCCGCATCTGTCCCGAAGCCCCCTCGAGTTCGGCGACCATGCCGGCCAGGCCATGCGTGATCCCGCGCGCCACGAACATGGCCACAACCGAGGCGACGAGAGCTGCCGCCAGGCCAAGCACGAGGAGCACGCGCATGTAAAAGACCATCGTGCCGCGCAGGTCGGAAAGCGGACCATAGCTGACGAGAAACATGTTCATGCCGGGCAGGCGGGCGGAAAGCACGTAATGCTCGCCGGCAATGTCGGCAAATTTGTCGCTGGACATGACTAGAGAACGGACAGGCTTCAGCACGGGATCATCAAAAATGCTTTTTTAAGCACATGGTCCTGCTGCTGGTGGGTGATAAAGAGACCGCGCGGGTCAACCAGCCAGGTCTTCGCGTTGGGCGAGTGCTTCTTGTTCGAGACAATCGAATCCAGATGGGTCAGATAGAGATCCACGGCGATGACACCCAGCAAGTCGCCACCACGCTCGACACGTCTGGCAAGCGTCACCACTACCTTTTTGGTCTGGGCGTCCACGTAGGGCTGGACAAAGACTGTCCCGCTGTTGGTGGCGGCCTGCAGCCACCAGTCACGCGAATAGGGATCGTAGTCGGCATCGGGAACCCAGTCCGAGCCGTCCACAAAATCACCACCCTTGCGGTAGTGCTGTCTGGTGCAATAATAGATGCTGGTTGTCTCCGCATCCCGGGTCATCTGCATTTTGAAGGCCGGCAAAAGATCCCGGGGGGTCAAACAAACTCCGCTTGAAAGCAGGGATTCAAACGTTTCGAGCTGCTGCATCCGCGGAGCAAACCAGTTGACAAGTTCGAGCGAAAGCTCGGAGATATTGACCCTGCCGTTTTTGCGCAGTTCGTCATCAAGGGTACTTTTGTATGACACAAAAACGAGCAGCAAAAGCGCAATGACCAGGACAGCGATGATGCCGGTAAAGCTCGCGACAAGCCTGCTCTTGATCGACATACGTGACATGGCAGCCTCCCCAGTTCATGACCCAACCGATCCGCAGCCATGATAGCACTGCAGGCGACAGTGCTCAAGAGGTTTGGCCTGACGCGCAATCGCTTGCACACGTTGCCTGAGTATCAGGGTGTGCCGTGACTGTGCAGGATGCACCGGGAAGCGCTGCAAGGATGCCCACACCCTGTGACTGTTTTTGATGAACAACGTCCGTCCAGCGGAGAGCCGACACGAGCGCGAAGGAATCGCAGATCACTGTCTGCCCCCCTCATGTGGTACAGCTCATCCATGCCTGAAAAATATTCAATGCAAAAACTCGCTCAATTTCCGCTTGTTCGCATCGTCGATCTGGATATTGATAAACTGGTCCATATCGGCCGGATCAGGCATCCGTCTTTCAGGCTCGACAAGGATTTCATACGTCTCGTATTGTTCAGGGTCAGAAAAACACATCAGGCCAACACCAAAACGCTCGCATTCCGACTTGATACGGACATGTTCAACATTTTCCGGATCCCAATCATCGGGCAAATACGCGACATAGTAACTTTTTGTCGCGAATTTGGAATGCGCCGCTGTCTCGAAAACACCGGCAACATTGAAATCCTCCCATGTCTTCAATTCAAAACTCGTTATATCCAGAAATTTGCCCGGCAAATACGAATACGTATCAACGGAAACCATGGCGATATCCGGCCTCGTCCATTTCCCGCCTGTCTTCTTTTTTCCCTGGTATGCTGTTTTCTGGCAAACGAAGTTTTTTATCTTCTTGTCTTTGATAAAGAATGTGCTGATGACTTTCAAAAATGGCTCGTACAGGGAATTCTCGCTTTTGTATTTTCCCGCAACTTCCGTTTCGCCCACTGGCGACACAGCAAGCCTGTAGACTGAACCACCCTTGCCCCGACCTATTGAAATCAGTCCATCACTGACAAGCTCGTCTCGCACACTCCAATACTTGTCATCATCCCAGCCAAGACTCTTTTTCAACGTAAAATTTCCGACAGTGCTGCCATCTTCCGGCACGAGCTTGATGAATCTATCCTTGTCACTGATTCCAGCCATATTCATCCACCTCCAGAATGTGTTTCATCGCCAACAATCTCCGCAAATCAATATTCTGGCCGCAAAGCCGGCCAGAGAGCGGATGCCAATCACGAAGGGCTCCAGAAAATTTCGCCCTGTTGCACCAGAGACACTCCTTCCAATACAATTTCGCGAACACCGGGCACGCCCTTGACTATGTCATTGTACGAATAGTATGTAGCGATTGTCAACAAGGCTGAAACAGCATATATTCGTCCTCGCGTTCAGGATAATCCACAAGCCAGTTCCATTCCCCGCGGCTCTTTGTGAAATTGCTTGCGTGGTACTGGAACACAGGATACCATAATATATCGACGGAACGAGAGAGCGCAGGGGAGATGCATGCTGCAGGCTTTTTTCAACTATTTTTTGGCACCATACAGCAAATCTTCAATGGAAATTCAGCGCAAGACCAAGGGGCACCTCCTTGGCTCGTGCATTATCCTGATTCTGATCATATTTTCAGTTCCGCCACTCTTCATTATTGACGACCCACTGGGCGTGGCCATCACGATCGGCATTCTCTTCCTGACCGCCTTCTGTGTCCTCTATAGTTTATGGTTGTTGCGAAGGAATAAATACGGGACGGCGATCCAGTTTGTCACCCTGGCCGGACCTGTTGCCATTTTTTTCATACACCTGTACAGCACACCTCGCGGGCTCGAACTGGGACGCCTTGTTGTGAGCTATTGTGTGATCCTTGCCTTTATTGGCCTGATTGCCATTCGCAGGCTGCATCTGATTGTCTATATCATCGAAAGCTTTGTCGCCATTCTGGTCTTCGTGTTTGTCAAGTTCCAGAGCGGCAAGTGGGTTTCCGGTCCAGTCATGACGAGGGAGATTTTTACGGATCTTCTGCTCTTTGTCACCTGTGCCGGTTTCATCCTGGTTTCATTTACAATTATTGAAGAACGCATGAAGCTCAATGAAAAAGAATTGCAGGAAAAAAACAACCTCAACAAAAAGCTGCAAAAGGCCAAAGCGAAACTGCAGCAGGAGCAGATCGCACTCAGGCACAAGACTGAAGTCATGGAAGCAGAGCTTGCCATCGCAAGGGTGATGCAGCAAAAGCTGATGCCCGAAGGCAATCCCGATCCGCGTATTGCCTGCTTTTATCGCTCCATGGAACATGTTGGCGGAGACTTTTTTGATTTCGCGCGCTACGGAGATGACCGTATCGGAATCTTTATCAGCGATGTCTCGGGTCATGGCGTGCCGGCTGCCCTGATTACCTCCATGATCAAAAGTTATTTCAGCCAGTTCTCCAGTGCGACGAACGATCCCGCCGTATTGCTCACATCACTCAATCGGGCCCTTTTTGATCAGGTCTCGGGCCATTTTATCACGGCCTTGTACGGAATCATGAATTTCAAGACCCGGGAGTTTGTCTACTCGAGCGCGGGTCATCCCGATCCTTGTGTGCAGCAGGGTGGCTCTGCAAAAATGGTTGATTCGCGCGGTCGCAGTTATCCACTCTGCATGGTCCCCAACGAAGAGATGAAGAAGCGCGGACGGGCCTATTCAAACAGTCGCCTCAAATTGCCCGAAAATGGACGGCTCTTGCTCTATACGGATGGACTGACCGAAGCAGTCCGTTATGATGATACAACGTTTGACAAGGAAGATTTTGAGACAACCTGCCTCATGCCGCTCTTGTTACGTGCAAGGGAGGCTTCCATCCAAGGGTTTGTTGACGGAATACATCATGAACTGGCCGCCTTTCGGGGAGTGGACAGCTACGATGATGATATCTGCATTATCGGGATCCAGACATGAATTACTGTACTTCAAAACTTTTCTCTTTCATGGATCTCGTCCCTGTTGAACTTCCAACCCGAAGTGTCAATTCTTTTTCCCCCGGTCGCTTTATCAAGCGACTCGAGAATGGCATCCGCGACACTGGCCGGTTTGATCTCAACGTCCAGCTCTTTGCCGTCCCATTCGGCAGGCACAGGGATGATGAGCGTACCGTTTTCGGCCTTGACAATCATGTGCATGGCGTCATCCTCGGGTAGGAATATGTGGATAATACTCTTCCCATTTCCCAATCATACACCCTCTTGCAGGATTCACGCTACCGCGATTTCGATCACGGTCTCTGCTAGCGGTTTGCCGTCCGGGATCGGTGTCGAAACAATAGATGCAGATGTTCGAATCGAAGAACGCCCTACCGTTCATGCAGATCGTCCCGGTTGATCGCCAACGCCCGCACTTCTAACCTGAATTGGTCGCAGAATCGCTGCAGATTGTCAATCCGCGAGCCCCGTCTTTACCTCTTCGATGGAGAACCTCAGATCCTTGTTCACCAGGTCCCGGGGGCTCTCGATCACGAGGTGCGTGTCTTTGGGATGCAGGGTCTTCTTGATCATGGCTGTCTCCTTCGGATATGGATACGGAGGCACGAGACCTCGGTATCCAGTATAAATCCGACCAGGCAGCTACTCCACCGTGAGTTTGATTATGATTCCCTTGAGGGGTTTGCCATCCAGTAGTACCTCGTAGTCGCTGAATTCGCGCGCCGGGGCCTCGGTCGTGCACCAGCAGGCAACGCGCTCAAAGAGCTCGTGGACGGGTTTGTTGCCGAGGGCTGATCCGTGCTCGAAGATCAGGAGCCGTCGCGTGCACATCAGGTCACGGGCTGCCGAGTGGTCATGCTCGAACATTTCCTACAGGGCCTTCCAGACCAGCTCGAGGTCTTCGGGAGAAAAGCCGGTTTGGGCGGCGATTGTGCTTCAATGGAGCCGCGGAAATTTTTCTACTGCGTACCGATATTTTCCCCAAGTCTCGGGCTTCAATGGAGCCGCGGCTTTTCAGCCGCGGAAATATGGCTAGAGAGGCGACAAGATACACAAGCAATCCAGCTTCAATGGAGCCGCGGCTTTTCAGCCGCGGAAATGTGAGCATTGCGGATCGTCTCGGCATTCAGCAGGCAGCTTCAATGGAGCCGCGGCTTTTCAGCCGCGGAAATCCTGGCGAATACTGCCATGTGGTGTTTGTTCATCCCGGCTTCAATGGAGCCGCGGCTTTTCAGCCGCGGAAATGGGTAGTTCGGGTCAACCCCGGCCTTCGTCTTACTCCAGTGCTTCAATGGAGCCGCGGCTTTTCAGCCGCGGAAATCGAGAAGCTCGTCGGTTCTATCGCAGTCGAAAGCATGCTTCAATGGAGCCGCGGCTTTTCAGCCGCGGAAATTACCCTACTCATAGTCATAACTCCTCTTAGCATGGCGTGCTTCAATGGAGCCGCGGCTTTTCAGCCGCAGAAATGGGAACGTACAAGTCGGATCAGTGACAAGCCAGTCGATAGCTTCAATGGAGCCGCGGCTTTTCAGCCGCGGAAATCTGGCTGTCTTCGGCTCATCATGCCGCCAGATCATAGCTTCAATGGAGCCGCGGCTTTTCAGCCGCGGAAATGCAATATCACGAGACAACGGACACACGTGGTACACAGCTTCAATGGAGCCGCGGCTTTTCAGCCGCGGAAATCAAGAATAACATCCCCGTCTTCAATATCTGCATACCCGCTTCAATGGAGCCGCGGCTTTTCAGCCGCGGAAATGGGTCGTCCGTTGGACGGCCTGCTCTGGCCCTCCATAGCTTCAATGGAGCCGCGGCTTTTCAGCCGCGGAAATGTGCGTCAGCTTCCCGCGAAATACCTTGTAGGCTTCCGCTTCAATGGAGCCGCGGCTTTTCAGCCGCGGAAATCACCCACCACTTTGGATTGATGATCTGGACGATCTGCTTCAATGGAGCCGCGGCTTTTCAGCCGCGGAAATCATTTTCTTGGCGACCTCTTCGGACATTTTCCCTGTGAGCTTCAATGGAGCCGCGGCTTTTCAGCCGCGGAAATAGACGCATCTATGATGGCCAGGGCCTGGGGTCGTCTAGCTTCAATGGAGCCGCGGCTTTTCAGCCGCGGAAATTGGAATATCTCGACGAACTGGCAAAGCTGGAGCGTGCCGCTTCAATGGAGCCGCGGCTTTTCAGCCGCGGAAATCGCGCGCAAAGCTCTGCTATACTCGAGTGTTGTCAGTCGCTTCAATGGAGCCGCGGCTTTTCAGCCGCGGAAATTCAGGTGATATATTCACCATGTTTATATACTTATATAGCTTCAATGGAGCCGCGGCTTTTCAGCCGCGGAAATCACAAACTCCCTTGCTGCATCCCACGCGCTATCAGCAGCTTCAATGGAGCCGCGGCTTTTCAGCCGCGGAAATGGTCTGACGCTCGAAGAGGGAAAGGTCACTGCTGAGATGCTTCAATGGAGCCGCGGCTTTTCAGCCGCGGAAATGCTCATATTAGCGTAGGTCTTTATATCCCCTATTGCCTGCTTCAATGGAGCCGCGGCTTTTCAGCCGCGGAAATATTTCTTTGTTCCCTACCGTATCATTGACAAAAACTTGCTTCAATGGAGCCGCGGCTTTTCAGCCGCGGAAATCTGAATACGCGGACTACCTGACGGCCGCTTTTCTTGCTTCAATGGAGCCGCGGCTTTTCAGCCGCGGAAATCAGGTGAAGCGGGGAAGGATTGAACAAGTGTTTATTGTAAGCTTCAATGGAGCCGCGGCTTTTCAGCCGCGGAAATGTTTGCGCATATTCTTCGAGCGCTTCCTTGATGTAGCTTCAATGGAGCCGCGGCTTTTCAGCCGCGGAAATGGCCGGAGATTTGTCGGGATTGAATTGAAGCCTGAAGCTTCAATGGAGCCGCGGCTTTTCAGCCGCGGAAATATCGTCTGCAGTTCTATATCCATGCCCGCGCCTCAGCTTCAATGGAGCCGCGGCTTTTCAGCCGCGGAAATATTCGCAACGGGGGGGGGTAGATGGAGACCTTAGTGTGCTTCAATGGAGCCGCGGCTTTTCAGCCGCGGAAATCTGTATCAAAAAACGGTCGTTTTTCGGTACAGTTCTAGCTTCAATGGAGCCGCGGCTTTTCAGCCGCGGAAATTTGGAATGTTTTTTACTCGTTTTCGTGTTCTGGGTGAGCTTCAATGGAGCCGCGGCTTTTCAGCCGCGGAAATAAATCAGTCTCAATCTGTACTGACACCTCTCTCAGGCTTCAATGGAGCCGCGGCTTTTCAGCCGCGGAAATACACGCGTGATTGCGTGCAACAGTCCCCTGGCATCAGGGCTTCAATGGAGCCGCGGCTTTTCAGCCGCGGAAATCCGGCAGGTGATCGCATCCCCGGAGCTGACAGCCTTGCTTCAATGGAGCCGCGGCTTTTCAGCCGCGGAAATGGACGAAGCCGGAACCCCGATTGACCTCACTACTGGAGCTTCAATGGAGCCGCGGCTTTTCAGCCGCGGAAATTTCCGGCAAGATTGACATTCCATACAGCCAAGAATTCCGCTTCAATGGAGCCGCGGCTTTTCAGCCGCGGAAATGGCCAGTGGATCCAATAACAGGTGTTTCAGATTTGCTTGCTTCAATGGAGCCGCGGCTTTTCAGCCGCGGAAATCTTCTTGACAATATGTTCCGGCAGTAACAAAAAGTCTTGCTTCAATGGAGCCGCGGCTTTTCAGCCGCGGAAATCCTTGTCATCGAGGCTCGATAAAAGCCCGATCATTAGCTTCAATGGAGCCGCGGCTTTTCAGCCGCGGAAATAGCTGTATACCGGGATCACGAGGGCGTACAAGGAAGCCGCTTCAATGGAGCCGCGGCTTTTCAGCCGCGGAAATAAAGGGATTGCTGCCCAGGATGCACGTGGTATTTTGCCGCTTCAATGGAGCCGCGGCTTTTCAGCCGCGGAAATCTTTGCAAGATACTTATAGATAGCCTCTTCTTTTCCAAGCTTCAATGGAGCCGCGGCTTTTCAGCCGCGGAAATAACATTGTGTCTCCGTTCTCCATACGTCTGATCTTCATGCTTCAATGGAGCCGCGGCTTTTCAGCCGCGGAAATAAAGATCCGATTGCAAACAAACCGCCGTTGACTGTGCTTCAATGGAGCCGCGGCTTTTCAGCCGCGGAAATGAGATGGCTGTCACGCAAGATGAGATGAAGACTGTCGGCTTCAATGGAGCCGCGGCTTTTCAGCCGCGGAAATGTCTGCTAAAAGGAAGGCCCAGGGCCGCCAAGACTGGCTTCAATGGAGCCGCGGCTTTTCAGCCGCGGAAATTCTCAGAGCCAAAGACTGCCGGGTCCGGATCGTCACCCGCTTCAATGGAGCCGCGGCTTTTCAGCCGCGGAAATGATAAGAGCGTCAGCAGCAGACGTAGCAGTGATATGCTTCAATGGAGCCGCGGCTTTTCAGCCGCGGAAATGTTTGACAGGTTTGCAGCGAGTGTCTGGATCATCGGAGGGCTTCAATGGAGCCGCGGCTTTTCAGCCGCGGAAATAAATCTTCACTTTGTGAATAGACATATCCACAATTCTTGCTTCAATGGAGCCGCGGCTTTTCAGCCGCGGAAATGACGAGAAGCCTGTCCCTTTCCCGGTCGGGAACGGCAAGGCTTCAATGGAGCCGCGGCTTTTCAGCCGCGGAAATAGTCATATCAATCAGATCATTCTTCTTTGCCATGTTCGCTTCAATGGAGCCGCGGCTTTTCAGCCGCGGAAATAGCAGCAGCGATTGACGGGTTAGTAGTAAAGTACGACGCTTCAATGGAGCCGCGGCTTTTCAGCCGCGGAAATTTGGCAGGACAAGACGACAGGTTCACCACAGTCTCGGCTTCAATGGAGCCGCGGCTTTTCAGCCGCGGAAATAACCCTTGCAACGTCCAGCGGTCTACCCCAACCGGGCTTCAATGGAGCCGCGGCTTTTCAGCCGCGGAAATAGACCGTGTTGTAATCTGTTGTATCAGAACAAGTTACACGCTCGTCAGCGAGTGGTTGTAAAAGCAAGACTGGATGAACCATCAACGCCTCCGTGCTTTTATAGCGGAACTACTTAAAGGATAACAAGTTCGAGCGCCTCCGGAAAATCCGGAACCACACCACCACTCGCCATCAAACTACCCGGATACGAGGTGATTGCGTCAACTTCCTGCCGAGATAATCCAGCCGGTCGCCGGGATCCCCTTCAGCACTTCCCATGTCTACGATCAGGACCTGATCCTCGCGCTCGTTCAATTCAGCAGTGAGTCTTCCGTTGAGGTTGACCTGTTCCCGCTCGTTCAATTCACAGATAAAGACGCTGTACTGGACCGGATCGCCGAAATTCTTCATCACGCGAAAAACCCGGCGAAGCCGTTTTTCGTCGGCAATGTCGTAAGTATACAAAAACCGGCGGCGACTCATCGTGTAACGATCCCCCGATACTCCGGAATACTGCCGCGCAAGAATCGCACCAACAATTGCACCTGCAAGTGGATGATCCTCCGCCAAGACAAGCGATACCCGAAGAATGGATGAGTGACAAGTTGATCCATACGCAATTCGTAGGCATGAATTACCGCTTTTCGGCCTCTGTCATTCAACATGCAGGCGCTCGCCGTCCGGTTAAAGCTACCAGCATCCACCATACCGGTATTGATCGCGGTCAACACCGCACTGTCAGCAACAAGCGGCCGGAATTCCTCCATAATATCAAGTGCCAATGCCGGTCTTCCATGCCTGGGCTTGTGGTAGAAGCCCCAAAACGGATCAAGGCCATTCGCGGCAAGCGCGACCGTGCAATCCTTGACGAGCAGTGCATAGCAGAAAGAAAGCATCGCGTTAACCGGATCACGCGGAGGTCGTCGGTTGCGGGTAAACACATCAAGAACCATCCCCTCTGACTTGGGCCGCAACATTGACTGGAAGTTTTCAAAATATATTGCGGCAATAGAACCCTCATGGCCAAGCAATGATTCGAGAGACTCTGCACTTTCCGCTTCCTCAACTGCCCGCTGCATGGCTGCCAGCCGTTCTTGCGGCACGGCAACTCCGTTCCTGCGCAGAAGAGTTCGTTGGTTTGCACCTTTGGCTGCTACGAAAGCACGGGCAAGAACAAGACAACGCGTCGAATCGTCCACCGTTCTGAATTGTGCCGCCCGATCAAAAGCATTGCGCAGCGCAAATCCGGCTGTCATCCCGTAAAAATAGTGTCCAAGACTGAGATGCATGATCGGGATACCAGCATCAGCGCAACACTTGATAATAAAAGGAGTCAGGCTCACATTCCCGCAAAGGACGAGCTGGCTGACATCGATCAACCGTGCTTCTCCGATCACACTGCCTGCCAGCTTGACTTGCAGAGTCTCTCCTTTTTTACATACATGAGCACCCTGGGCTTGTATGTAGAATGGAACAGCGTCATCCCGCGGAGGATACAACCGTCGTACTGTATCCTCGGCTTTATCAGCATCCAACCCTCCAGAGGCCAAGACCCTGGTCTCATCAGGAAGACAAATCCCGTTTAAAGAGCAATGAATGCACTTGGGACTGTCATCCAAAGGCGCTGGTGGCGCAATCTCTTGCAAAGCCGCATGAACCCGGCTGATCAGGGCGCGAGTGCTGCTTTCCAGTGCGTCGTCGAAAGCGATCGGAACACGAGTCCTCGATCCCTCGTAGTAGAGCACACCCTGCCCGCATGCATACCCGGCCGAACGCAGCAGTAAACCCTGCAACATCAATTGGTGCCGCTCGGGCGCCCAAGAGCGTTCCGGATTGTCAGGAACCTTGGCCCGCTTCTTTTCCACCGGGACAGCCTCCGTCCCGTCTGCCCGTTCGTGCAACTCGGCAATATCAAGCTTTGCACTGATACGCAGAGCGTCATCCGTCAGCATGACAGAGCGGACAATGGCGGGAGGATTATCCCCTCCGGCAACCGGGAGGAGGTCCTCACTGTCGTCTATCCTGCCGTGCCGGAACTTTCCATCGTCGGTATACTGATTCCCCTGCCAGAGACCCTCGACATACATCAAATGGAACCGGCGCGGACAATATGCGTACTGGGCCACCATATCCCCGGTGGCCAGCAACTCCTCTGCTGCCAAACTCCTACCCCGGTCTCGATCGCTTTCAAACATGGGTCACACCGGAACGGCCGGGCGGAAACGTTGTGATTTTTCAACCGTAAAATGCTCTGACCGATAGATCGTCACAATACCAAGTCCCCGCACGATGGCGGCATCCGGATGCTCCGTATGGATCTCCGGATGCAAAACAAGCGATCGGACAACCGAAAGTGACAGCGGCATCTCCCAAAGCGGCCAACTGAAACAGGCCTTTTTGCCAAACCGGGCCGTTCCGGCAGTCGCAAGCCTGGCCCTGGCATCAATGGCGGTCGGATACAAGACCAGCGCTTCGTAAGCAAGTGCGTTCGCTCCATGCATGGTACGTGATGGCTCACCTCCCGGGTCGCTGGCCATATATGCGTACGAACGAACATCCTCGGGATCCCATCCGAGACTGCCTTTTTCATCCGCATAGTCCCAAGTTTTAAATAATGAACGAAACACCTTGGATTCATCAAGACTATCGCGCACAGTCTGTATATCCTTGAGCATCTTCTTACCGCTATTGCCGTTTTGCTTGCTGAAACGTGAGACCTCGATCTTGCCATCCTTGTGATCATATGCCCTCTCGCATCCAAACGAAGCCGCAATATCCACAGACCTTCGTTCATCCGGTGAGGCCAATGCCGTTACTCGCTGCAAGAACGCCAAAAATACATCCTGCGCTGTTCCAATGACATCATCAAAAACAGTCGGGTCATTCTTTCTACAGAGAAAAGACGTAATGTGTTTTGTCAATTCATCTTCTGAACCCGCAATTTCATCCGGCACTGCAAGGCAGGCTATCCAACCGCTGCCGGCAAGCCGCCACGCCAGCCTGGCACCATCCCCGCAGGTGACGAGCGCCCCGAGCGCAGCCATAAACGCCAGCGGATTGTCGCCGCGCAGACCAGCCAGTTCGAATTCTTTCATGACATCTCCTTTTCGCTGGCCCGCCAGTCGGCAAGCCTGGCCAGAGCCTCGTACCAGGCCAAACCCCACCAGCCATGACGACGCACCAAACCCCAAAACCGTTCTGCAACCCCGGAATCAGCGGCCGCCAGTCCCGTGTCACTTGTGACCGTCATCCCGTCCTGTACTCCCTTTATCAAGCACTGCTTTACGGAAACCTTGACTGCAACCGGATCATGATCGACAACAACAGGAGCAAACGGCCGACAATGACCATGATGGCTTGCAATCAAGTGCAGCACCAGGTCGCGGATGGATTCTTCCAGCACGGCGTTTTCGGCAATCCGGACGGAGACCAGCTCATGGCGAGCGCCCTGCGGATACCCGGAGCGTTCGCGGGAGATCCGGAATTCCGCAGGAGAGCGAGGAATGCGCGGCGACTTGGCGAGCGGTTCTTCAAGCCTGGCGGCAGCCAATCTGTCTCCCATCAACAGCATCAACTGGAACCGCGGATCAAGCTTGCCGAGGTCGTGTAACCTGCCAAACGCATCAGCCACTTTCAGGCAATCGAATGCCTGCTGTTGAACGGCGCATTCACGTGTCACATCAGCAAGATGCGCAGAAAGAGTGACCGTTTTTTCGGCAAAATACGCACCGCTATCATCCGTCGCGCCATCATGCTGCACCCCGGCACCGCGACATTCTATGATCCATCCCGCACCTGACGGATGCGGAGTTACAGTGCGCCGACTGCCGGACAACTTTCGCGCGACTTCACCCCAAACCGGATCCGGGCCAACTGACAGACCTTCCAACAATTCATCGAGACCGCGTTCGACCCTCTCATCCCATTCTTCTGCCGATGCGATCATCCGTGCCACGGCGCGGATTGATTCGGGATACCACTCGACCATGACTGGTGTAATGCGCAGCAGATACTGCTGCCGTTTGGCCCTGGCTTCTTCGGCGAGGTCAGGGACGGGTTCCGCAGATTGCGGGTTCCAACCAAAGCAATCACAGCCCCCATAACTTGCCGGAACCACAACCACATCCCCGGGTCGAATCAACACGGGCGATGCCAAGCTCGAATCGTCAGGGCCCTTCCAGCGGAGGACAGTCCGTTCCAAAGCCTGTCCGGCCGTCTTCTTCTTGTCCGACTCCTCGCCATCCGCCTGCGCAGACTCTATATCGGAGACGCCAGGCACTGGCGTACCAGTCAGCCAGGACCGCACGGCAAAGAGCGGCATCTGGACGGCCTCTGTTGAAAGCGGCGGGCAAAAGGCGACAATTTCGGCCCATCGGTCAACATCTTTCTCGTCGAGGTCTGCCCGCCAGACCACCTGGACTTCAGCCACCTCGCGGCGCACACCATGCAGGTATGCAGCAGGTTCGGGACACACATGCGGTTCCGGTGCGGTTTGAACCAGAAGATCGCAATGGGCCGGCAGCAGGATCGGTGCATCTTCGCTCGGCGAGTTCAGCTTTGCCAGCAACTCGTTCCGTGTTTTTACCGCTTTGGGAAGCAGGGCACTGATGCTGTCGACACCCATGTCGATGGTCTGCCTTTTTGACTTATCCTCCAGCCAATCCCATGTATTGGCAAGAGATTCCCCATATACCGGATCAGGCTTTGCCTTGTATTCTTCACGGCACAGGATCCGGGCTGGTGTCTCCGGCCGGTTTCCAAGCCGGTTGAGGCGGCCAAAACGCTGGCGCAGCGCATCAAGCGGACAGACTTCGGTAACGAGGGCATCGAAGTCAACATCTGCTCCGACTTCAATGCATTGGGTGGCAACGATTAGCAGGGGTGTCTCCGATGTTGTTTCTGCCACTCCCGAGCGGATGGATGCAAGCTTTTGCCCGACCAATCGATCCCGGTCAAGAGACCGACTCCTTCCTGTCAGGAGCAAAATGTCCCATCCAGGAAATATCTTGTTCAGTTCGCAATGGATCTGTCGGGCGGTCGTAACCCTGTTGACAATGATGCCGAGTGCTTTCGGCGTATGCTGCTCACAGATGTCCCGGACTTCACCAAGCACCGACTTGACAAACCCGGTTTCCTTGGCTCCGGCCATGACCAAGGTTGCCGGTTTTTTCGCACTGGTCCGCCTGCCAAGCACCTTGTGTGCCGCATCCTTCTCATCCAACTCAAACCGCTCTCCGATCGATATGGGCGTTGCCGAAAGTTCGACAACTCGAAAAGGGACAGGAGCAGGATAGGCGGCGAACTCTTTCCGGTAGCGTGCAACTGCATGCAGGGTCTGCATGAAGGGCCTGGAGCAGTGTGCTTCATCAACCAGGATAAGACTGTCATTACCGATCAGTCCGGCATGGATCGGCCACATCCGCGGGGAAAGACCGTAGCCACGGTATAGCAACCGTGACCCTACCTGGTCCACGGTGCTGGCAACAATAACCGGCTGTCGGATGCTTCGCACCCAGCGGTCCTCCCGATAAACACCACCCCGCATCATCTCAACCAGAACTGGCATATCCTTTTCGCCGGAGAGAATCCGCAAGCGATCGGCCACACGCTTCAGGATTCCGGCACGGGCTGATCTCAGGGCATCTGCCAGAGCCATGGCATGATCACAAGCCTGATCCACAACGATCCGGCGATCGATCACATAAAAGATTCGCCGGGGTTGTCCGGGCGCTGAGCCATCCATCCGGGCTGCCAATGCAAGCGCGAACAGCGCAATATCGAGACAATGCGTCTTGCCGCTTGCTGTCGGCAATGCGATGCAGCCAGGCCATCCCTGCTTAACTATCACGGACAACAATCGCTCCTGCCAGGGAAACGGCTTTTTGCCTGCATTTGCCTCGGCAAAGAACTCCTTGAAATCCCGCATAGACAAATCGGGGAGTTGCATCAGGTCTTCCTTTCTTCAATTGGACTGCAAGCCCCATAGCCCCGGTACCTGCCGGCGCCAAGCAGGATCGGCCCGCGCACGGGCTCGGTAAATCGCAGCACCGCATGACAATGCCAGCGTTGAGGCTTGCCCGGGCCCCGGCCCGGAAGCGGCGGATACCCGTCTGCCGTCGGAATGCCCCGGTGCATGGAGACCCTGTGACAAACGACTGACTCAGGATCAGGCAGCCCCGCATACCGGCATGCTTCAAGGACAGCAGACTCGGCATCGCCCGGCTTCTTGGGGAACCGGTCGAGCGCAATCGGCGTGATGCTCGCCCAACTTCGAGAAGGCCCGATCCAGCGGGAAAGCAGAAACGCCTTGCGCAACGGCATCGCTTCGTTGACAACTTCGAGTTGCCACTCCCCGAGCGCTCCCATCACAAGCGGCACATCGACAGCCCTGGCAATCGAGCGGTAACATTCGTCGATTTCTTCTCTGCTGGCACGAGCCGGAATTGCTATGCCACATCCCATCAGGTGACCATCAGCGTATTCATGACCAAAATCGATTACCGGAAAAAGAGCCAGATGTGGTAATGCACTTGGACGGCCGTCCGTCAGGTGTCCACTGATGATCTCGGGTACCGGCTGGGCAGCATGCCGCATCAGGCTCCCGCGCAGGGCGTTCATAACCGCATTCACGGAAACAGCCCCCAATCCGGCCCCTCTGGCTACCCGAAAAAGAAGAATATCGGGGGAAAACACGCTGCCCGGAACTGTCCGCTTGTCAAGCGAGTGTTCACCGGCATACCGATATTTCTGCCACAATCCAGCCCCCGGTCGCCGGCCAGCCTGAAAATCCCGGCAGAGTTCTTCCAACCGCCCCGGCGACGGAACGCGCAATAAAATGTCATCCGGACGAGTATCACCTGCCGGGATCAGATTTGGTTCTGGAGGAGCAGGCTCGATCCAGACTTGGACAAGGGAGGAGGAATGACCAATGCATGTAACATTGGAACACAGTCTTGCAAGTGCGGTCATGTGTGATTCAGGCAGGCTGTCTGCTTCCCAGATCATCATGACCGGCTCATCAACGATAACTGAGGGAAAATTCCTGGCTCGTTTGCGTCTTGTCGCAGGCAGACTTTCATTTCCCTTGGTATCATTTACAGGAACAAATCCCGTAGGGCGTATAGCGGCTTGTGCAGCGGGAATATGAAGCGCCGGCGCAGGAAGAGTCTCAATCCATTCAATTGCTTGCTTTTCTTCCTGCGTACTTCCGCCAGCAGCCCAGGCTGCGACGAGCGCCATAAAAAATCGCCCGGGATGGGGTGGCCATTCCACATTTTCCCGGTCATTGCTCCGGGAGGCAGTCGCCCTTCTGGTCAGGTACCTGAAGGCGATACAAAGCTTCATAATCAGTCCCCTTCGGTGGTATGGGCTGCAATTTCGATATTCTTCTTGACGAGAGCAACGAATGATTTGTTTGGTGTCAGGACCAGCCCCTTGTCGTTCCAGGGCAAACCAACTTTTTTGGCACGATCAACGGCCTGTTTGAAAAGGTCCAGAACTCCGGATCGGTCGATCTGTACCTGTTTCGCATCCGCAAGGGAGGTGCCCACCAGTTCCAGAGGAGCTTCAACTTCCGGTATGAGCAGGCAACGGGAACGAAGATCGTAACCGTATTCTGCCTGAAGAATGCTGCCAGTCAACGCCAGCAGGGCCAATACGGCTCTGGCGGCTGTATCGATCTCTCCTGACTCCTTTTCCCCAACAGGAAAATGCAATCGCCGGAGGGCCGCAAGAGAGATCGTGGTGAAGTGCAACGCATATTTTATAGTAAAGCCACCATTTTCTATCGTTGGAACAATGTTTCCATGGATAGCTGTAGATGGGGCACCGTCCTTTCCATACAATACAGGCTTCCCTTTTTCTTTAAGCGCTTCTTTTTCATCAAGCGTCCATGATCCGTTTACAGCTTTGTATAGTGGACCAGCGGCTTTCTGAATTTGCAATGGATCAATCCGACTGCTGGTTTTTTTGCCTTCCTGCACGTTGATACCGATGATCTCCGAGACAACGGCCCGCTGGAATTTGGCGCCAAGTCCGCCTTTGGGGCCGGTGGAATCCCATATTCCGTAGATCAGTGCCGTTGGGCACCACCCGAAGAGTGCTGTTGCATCCCTGGTGCTGGCATCGGTAAAGCTCTTGCCGGCTTCGCTTTCCCGAAATGTGATACCGTCAGTCTCGCTGTCCCGCAGGATCGCATCAGAGATGCGGTGCGGTGCTTCCAGGCTTGTAATGGTTCCTACGCCATCAACTTTGCCTGTAAAATCGACACCGATAACCGGCAAAGTCATTTGCTTGCGTTTCCAGGCGTCGAGCAAGGCCAATTCCATGCGATTGGCCTGAGACTGGACCGAATCGAGCAGCACGCAGTTCACAGGCTCACCGTCAATGATCCGGGTCTCAGTTGCATACGCACCACCACTATATGTTGGCGGAAATATCTTATCACCTGTCCCTCCTGCCGGCTGCAATCGCACACATCGCCTTAAAGCCGACGCCCCTGAATTCAGCGCCTTGTCGATCAAGTCCAGTGTCAATTTTTCTGCCATACAATCCTCCTTATTTTATAACCGCTATATGGATTATTTTTCTTTATTGCATTCAATACTGCAGCAACCTATCGGACATGGATTATTCCTTTTTCTGGCAACAGAGTAACAGAACTATCACACCATATCAATTATTAATTATCCCTGCCAGGCAAATATCAATTCGCACAGATACTATCCTAAAATCCACCGACATACGTTACGGCAATCATTAAAAAGCCAAAGCAGAGTCAGCACGGCGTGGTCTTTGCATCACCCCCGCAGGTGAAAGCTCTCCCACCATGGTGGTGTTTTTCATCTCAAAGACAATCTGCTGGCCTTCCTTGACGGTAACGAGATCAGCCGTTCGATAATGCTTGCCGTAATTGACAAAAAAGAAGGCAAAGGCGCTTGCTGACGGCTTGACCTCGCGCATTACACGGCCACCAACGGAAACCGCAGAAACATATTTGGAGATTCCACTATCCCAGACCAGAACGTCCGGACGTGACATATCAATACGTATCGTGACAGGGGAGGGTTTCAAACCCTCCCCTACGGCGTATATCCCGCCGGATGAACCATTCCCGCGGGTAATTCACCGCGATACAAATCCACCACCAGCCGGACCGAGGACCGTGTCTGCATCGTTATTACACCCGGAAAGAAAGACAAATAATACCAATAATATTTTCCAGCCATTTTCACACAACCCTCCGCACAGGCTCTCCGCCACGCTGGAGTGGTACGTACAGAATTCAAGAATTTTGCAGGTTTGATAATTATTTGCACACCGGAACAACATGCCAAGCCACTATGCCCGTAAAAACAGACACATAATCAGCCGGTTTTCAAATTAACGTATTTCATACAACGAGCAAATATCACATCCGTCGAGGATATCGCCTTCTCATCATCCCCAGGCAGTAATTCCATTTCGTACGGATATCGCACTGAAACAGCAAAAAGCTGAAGCTGCGCCAGTTCAGACATCAGATCCGAAACATCGCACACCATCTTGATCCCTGCCACAAGCACACCAAAGTCATGCGTCCTTGGAATCTCAACGCCTTCAAGCGCATACAATCCCTTCAATGCCTTCTCGGCACACTGCTGACAATGGTAACAAATGATTTCGAGCGATCTCTTTTCCATCCCGAGAAGATATTTGGCAGCATCAAGGTCATCCTTTGCAAAAGCAAGCCAAGCCTCCGCGTCTTTCTTACCCATACACCACCTCTCCTTCATCCTGAATGACAGACTCAAACGTCCCTTTACGGGATGCCCTATCCTCAAACTGACATTCCTGATACACGACCAAATCAACAGGATGCCCTCCAAGACGAAAGATCGATCGATAGAGATCCTGCAGGACTTCCAGCTTTCGCTTTGGAATCCTGTCATAGAGAATGCAAAGATCAAAATCACTATCCACCCGGGCACGTCCCTGCGCCCGCGAACCGAACAAAACGATTTTCTTTGGGAGTGAGTATTCAGTGATCACTGAAATCAGAATTTTCAATTCATCCCTTTCATTCATGCCCAGTCCCTCTATCTCTGCCGTCTTTCACCATGATTTCGCAGATGGCCATATTCCAAATATACGACAGATGACGGACTCACACCAATGAAGGCACGTATCCCGTGCCCCAAACAGAGGATGACCGCAGTACGGGCGGTTCGGGAACCGCCCCTATGTGTTCACCCCATCCGCAACACACGCCACCAACTGGCCGGGTTCATCAGGGGAACGGCGGAGGACGAGGGGCGGATGCCGGGCGCGGCCACCTGGAGGAGGCGCCGGCGTTCGACACGGATGGGGCTGTCCGGCTGGCGGGCCTGGCGGGTGAAGTGCCAACCGATTTCGACAAAAAGATCTCGCGGAAGGTGGCTGTGAAAGTGCGCCAGGCCCGCCAGACGAAAGGCCTCTCGTACAAAGCCGGCGCAATTCATTTTCCATGGCGAAAAGTATGGTGACTCGCCCCGACGCGAGCGGGGCGCGGCCTCGTTGACACGGCCGAGTAATTGCGTGAGCGCATCCTCAAGGGCGGCAATGGCTTCGGAACCCAACCCGGCAATTTCCAGAACATCCATACTGCGCATGAAACGCCGCCCGTAACGGTCTGCCCGCGGCCCGCTCTTGTTGGCTGACGTATCGTTGGCGAAGCGTTCGGGCGAACCCGCCGCTTCTCGTTGGCCGCCCCGTATTCCCCATAAAGAACCGATTGGATGAGCGCGATGTAACGAGACTGGAAGATCCGTCCCGCCCTCAGGCACAAAGGGGGAAAGGCAGGGCCGCCAGAAAAACTCATCCGCTCGCGGGCATTCATTCTCTTCAAGAATCGCAGAAAAATTCCAGACCCGTCCGCGAACAATTATTGCAATATGACCAAAGAGTGAAACGATCTGTCCACGAAGACGGTGCATGAAGAGGATGGAGACACGCTCATCGGATGCGCTGAATCCGGCCTGATCCCGGGGAAGAATCACGGGGCAGGGTGGGAAGACTTTTTCAGCCGGGAGCCAGCAAACCTCGCGTCCCTTCCAACCAAGCCACCCTACCCAGATCGGGCCCGGAAGAACACACTCCCTCCCATCGGAAACAACAACCGGGTGGGCGTCCCTTGTCTCAAACACCCCGCAGCAGCCCTCAGGACTCCGCGGTTCCTTCGTCCCTGTCTCCATGCACGTCATCTTCTCCATACTGTTGCTCCAGGCAATCCGGGCAGAGCCCATGGGTAAAACTGGCCGTCGAATGCTCGGCGATATATTTCTCGACCTTGTGCCAGTAGCCTTTGTCATCACGGATTTTTTTACAACGGGAACAGATCGGGAGCAGACCGGAGAGCGCCTTGATATTGGCCAGGGCTTCCTGCAAATCCAGGATGAGTTTCTGTTGTTCTGCTTCCATTTCCCTGCGCTGACTGATATCCCGTGCGACAGCAACCGCCATGGGTGAACCCCTCCCCGGGAAACGACAGACCCGAGTCTCAACCGGATACTGACTTCCGTCTCGCCGGCGAATCCGGCCTTCAACTGTAAAGACTGCGGCCCCCGGCGCCATCTTCATCCGTTGCCGGAGATGATCAAAATCAAAACTGTCATCGATTTCCTGAATAGGCAGTCCAATGATTTCGTCCCGGGCATAGCCGGTCTGCTGGCAGGCATTGGTATTGGCATCCGCTATACTTCCGTCAGAAGCAACAAGGAAGAGGGCATCCGCAGCATTCTCCAAAAGCATCCTGGCCCGGGCCTCCGATTCCTTCAAGGCCTCCTCGGTGTCCCGCCTGAGAACCGCGTTCATCATAATCCGCCCGGCAACATGCAGGAGCGAAACATAGTGCTCACTCAGGTTTCGTTCACCCTTTGTTGAGTCCAACCCGAGGAAGGCACAGCGCCCTTCCCTGACCGAGAGCGGGACAACCACAAGTGAACGAATCCCCTGGGAGGCCAGCATCTCCCGCTCGGCGATTGCTTCGGGCGGAAGATCATCACTTGTACTGATGACGATATCCCGGCCTTCACGAATCTGCGCCATCCACCAGGGGAAGGCACTACAGGGAACCCTCTGCAAGCGCTCCTGCATCGCTTCAATCCCGGGCGCACACCACTCGTAGGTATTACTCATGCTGTTGCAGCTCTGATCGAACTCAAAGATGTACGCACGGTCCATACCGGAGAGATGCCCAATCTCGCCGAGCCCGGAAGTAATCGCTTGCGAGAGTTCCCCGATGGGAACGGCGATCAGGGAGGTTGCTATCCCGGAAAATGCTCTCTCAAGCGTACGAAGATACCGCACCTCTTCATCGAGACGTTGTCTCTCGGTGACAATCTCGGAATAGAACATCAGTCCGCCGATTGAACCATCTTCTCGATACCAGGGATGCATCGCCCAATCAATCAGGGCAGGGCTCCCGTCCCGACGCTGAATGGAATTTCCCTTCCCGCTCAGTTCTTCACCACGCAGGACACGCTGAAAATGTCCGTGATACCGGGCGGCCATTCCGGGAAAGACCTCTTCGAGAGAACGACCGACAACAGCCCCCTCAACCCCATAGCTCTTCCGCCACTGATCACTGACAGCAATAATGCAAAACTGCTCGTCAATCAGGGCAAACGAGAGCGGAATGACCTTGGCGCAGGATTCGAGCATCCACCAGGCCTCTTTAAGATACTCTTGGGGCAGCATCAGTCACGGAACCCCAACACCTGGATCAGGGAGAGGATTTTCTCCCGACCGGCATCATCCAGATCGACAAAGGAAAAACCGGTACAAACGAGTTCCGGATTGATATCAGCACTGCTCCAGCAGGGAAGACCGTCCACATCGAGATACTCTCCGCGATACCCGCGCAGATCCGGAAGCGCCACCCGTAACGACCAGGTCTTGTCTGCCGGAATGGCTGTGCGGGAGATCACGAGCAAGCCTTCAACAGAAATATCCCCAAGCTGTCCCAGTACCGTTCCCGTCATCCTGTCAACGACATCGAGATAGACAACAAGATGCCGCCGTTTGAGGACACGGCGTTCATGCATTCGATTGTTCATGTCTTCCTTCCAGTTTTCTCATCAAGCCCCGCACTGTGCGAGTATACAGGGAATTGCCACATCTGTCCAGCGCAGGGTGTATTTTTACGCTGTCCCGGATGCGGGACACCAGAGCGGAACGACAGAGAAGGAGACAGGCATGGCCAAACGATTCGTGATTTCGGACATGGATGGCGTGATCTACCGGGGGAAGACCATGATTCCCGGTGCGGCCGATTTTGTCAAACGAATGCTCGAGAGCAAGACCCCGTTTCTGTTTCTGACAAACAACTCGGAACAGACCCCGATTGACCTCAAACGGAAGCTCGACGCCCTCGGAATAGCGGGACTGAGCGAAGCCAACTTCATCACCTCGGCCATGGCCACCGCCGAGTTTCTCAAGAGCCAGCGCCCCGGCGGAAGTGTCTTTGTCATCGGAGGGGCCGGCCTGACCAACGCCCTCTACAATGCCGGTTTCTCGATCAACGAAACCAGCCCGGACTATGTCGTCGTCGGGAAAACAAAAAATTACAGTTTCGATCTGATAAAAAAAGCCTCGCGACTCATCTCGGGTGGAGCCCGCTTTATTGCAACGAACCCGGACGTAGTCGATCCAACCGAGGACGGGCTGGAGCCGGCCTGCGGGAGCCTCCTGGCACCAATCGAGCTGGCTACCGGACGCAAACCCTACGTTGTCGGAAAACCGAATTCGCTGATGATGCTCATCGCGCGCAAACAGATCGGGGCCCATGCCAGCGAGACCATCATGATCGGCGACCGGATGGACACAGACATTGTCGGCGGGTTGGAGGCCGGCATGACAACCTGCCTCGTGCTTTCCGGAGTGACAACACGCGAGATGATCGACACCTTCCCCTACAGACCGGACCACATCTACGACAACATCGGCGAGATCCGGCCCGAACTGATCGAATAGGCATGCTGTCAGGTTTTTATTGGTGAACAACCTCAGTCCGCTGCAAGCCGCGAGTTCCCGGCGCGAGATTGTTCCCCAAAAAGAACACCACACCAATCATGGAGCCCTTTATTATGGAAATAACCGTCCCATCTCTCTTGCGGATCAAACCGGATGCGCTCTTCAAAATCGGAAAATACCTGCGCAACGAAGGCCTCTCGTCGATTGCGCTGTTTTTCGGCGAGGGAATCCGTGACCTCTTTGAACGGACGATCCGCATCTCGCTTGAGTCCTCTGAAATCAATGTCGTCCACGAGGAGATCGTGACCGACAACGCCATCGAGAAAGTCTTTGAAAGTACCTTTGCCATCCCGGGAAAAGCCCGGGCCATCGTGGCGATCGGTGGCGGCAAGGCTGTCGATTATTGCAAATACATCGCCTTCCTGTCACATCTCCCTGTGATCTCGATCCCGACTTCGATTTCAAACGACGGTTTTGCATCACCGGTTTCTTCCCTTTTGGTCAAGGGACGCCGCAAGAGCCTCAAAACCGTCATCCCGACGGGCGTCATCGTGGATACCGCCATCATCAAAAACGCGCCCAGCCACTATGTCCTCTCGGGCATCGGCGACCTGGTCTCGAACATCACGGCGGTCCGGGACTGGAAGCTGGCCTTCAAGCACAACGGCGAATACGTCAACGATTTTTCGGTACTCGTTTCGATGAACGCGGCAGACAATGTGATCAACCACCCGACCCACGACATCACCGATACCGGATTTCTGGGAGTCCTCTCCGGAGCCCTGGTGATGAGCGGGGTCGCGATGGAGATCGCCGGGACAAGCCGGCCCGCATCGGGCGGCGAACACCTGGTCTCCCATGCCTATGACAAGCTGGCCAAGGCCCCCTCCCTGCACGGGGTCCAGGTCGGTGTCGCCACCATCCTCGCCGCCCGACTCCAGGGAGAGCGCGTCGAGCAGATCGTCCGCGTCCTTGAACGCTGCGGGTTTCTCGATTTGGTTCGCTCGCGCCCGCTCGACCGCGCCGATCTTGTGCGCGCCATCGAGGAAGCTCCGTATATCAAGGAAAACTACTACACGATCTTTTCGGAAAAAGAAAAACGGGAGGAAGCCCGGGATCTGCTGGAGACTGATGCCCTTCTCAAGGAGCTGACGGTATAAAAAAGTCACCATAGCGCTCTCACCTTGGGCACGTCCGGCACCATGGTGCGCTTTCCGACCCGTCTATCAGGCCATTATTGGCCCTCCATTCTGCGCATCATGGTGACTTTTTGGTCGCAAGCCCGTCATCATGGTACCTTTTTTTCTCATTTTCAAGAAAGTCACCATAGCGCTCTCAGCCAAGACGAGGCTCAGTGTTTCTGCCCCGGCCCCCATTGGGTATCCTGACGAAACATCCGCTTCATCCGTTCCTCGGGGGACTCATTGCGGCGCACCTCATCCTCGGTAAAGCGGAATCGGTAGCCCTCACAGTACTCCCTGAGTATTTTCCACGCCGCGGTCACCCGGGCACTCTCGCCACGAGTCCCTCCAGCGTCCGGATGCGCCGCCTTGATCCGGTCCCGGAAAATACGCCGGATCTCGGCCAATGTTGCATCCTCGCCAACCCCCAGGACTCCCCGGGCCTCGCTGATTTCTTCCCAAGTGGCCATGATGCTCCTCCGCAAACCATCCAAGGTTCCTCAATCCCCAACAGCAGTAATATGCTCAACTCGCGCCGTGAAAAGGCCGATATTTTGTGTATATATCCTGTCACTCGGGGAGGGACCCATGGAACGACTCAGAGAACAGCTTGCCTGGCTGCACGAGCACCATGGACTTGTCGGCATCAAGGGCGGTACCGAGGTTGAAGCACAGACCTTTGACGAGATCTGGCTGATGCGCCGGCTCTCCGACAAGATCGTCCCCCTGACCGTAAAAATCGGCGGACCCGAGGCCCGCAACGATATCGAGTTCATGCTGGCTACCGGGGTCGATTGCATTCTGGCCCCGATGGTCGAATCACCATACAGCATGCGGAATTTTGTTTCCACAATGGCAACACTGGATCGAACAGGACAGGCGGAACTTGCCGTCAATATCGAAACCATCACCGCCTGGCGCAACCTCGACGATATTTTTGACAGCCCGGCATTTGACTCGATCGCGCAGGTCACGGTTGGTCGCTCAGATCTCTCCGGCTCGATGGGACTCGAGGTTGACGATGACGAGGTCAGTCGGGTCACCCGGGACATCATCAGCGCAGCCAGGCTCCGCGGAAAACGAACCTCGGTCGGCGGACAAGTCACAACTGAAAACGCCCGTCTCGTCCAGGACACCCTCGGCGCACACTGCATCAACACACGACACATGCTGGTCAGTCTTTCCAGCGGGGATGCCTCGGCCAATATCGCTGCCGCCCTGCTCTGGGAGCGTGAGTACTACAACTTCTGTAAAAAGCACTTCCCCACCCGATCTTCCTTCTATCGTTCGCGGATCGCTTCAATTGAAGAACGGATTGCAGCGGGTGAAGCGGACTGCCCCCTGATCACCGGCTTGGCATTGACGGGAACCTGATTCCGGCAAATTCAAGGCAGGATCACGATAAATGAACTTCCCGCACCGGGAGTACTCTCGACACGGATCCGGCCTCCGGTAATCTGTACAAAATCATGGCAGAGCGCCAAGCCAAGCCCGCTCCCGGCCTCGCCTCTCGTCCCCCTTGTGTGCTGCCTGTTCGCAAAGCTGAAAACCGAATCCCGAACCTC
>Ga0116158_10000814_pt1 | contig 29275 bp, 24 predicted proteins | sample AD_UKC052_MetaG_FD_89883 | JGI IMG/M metagenome (GOLD analysis project Ga0116158, IMG submission 89883) | Active sludge microbial communities of municipal wastewater-treating anaerobic digesters from USA - AD_UKC052_MetaG | ecosystem: Engineered > Bioreactor > Anaerobic > Digestate | place: USA... | reverse complement strand
GCCAGATGCCCGCGACGGCATAGAGGGCGATCAGGGCAATCGCCGCCCAACGCCCGGCCGCGACCGCCCGATCGAGCACGACGCCGTGCTCTATCTTTGTCCCGAGATACGCCGCGCCGTGCATGACCAGCATGGCCACAGAGACGAGGCCTGTGAGCAGGGCGAACGGATTGAGCAGGCCCAGCAGTCCGCCGTCATAGGTCGCCCGAAGCGTTGAATCGATGGAAAACGGTACGCCTTGCAGCACATTGCCCAGAGCGACGCCGAAGATCAACGCGGGAACGGCGCCGCCAACAAACAGCGCCCAGTCCCAGGTGCTGCGCCATTTCGGGCTCTCCAGCTTCGAACGATATTTGAAGCCAACCGGCCTCAGGATCAGCGCCGCAAGGACGACAAACATTGCGAGGTAGAAGCCGGAGAAACTGATCGCGTAGACGAATGGCCAAGCCGCGAACAATGCGCCGCCAGCGGTGATGAACCACACCTGGTGGCCTTCCCATGTCGGCGCAATCGCGTTGATTACCAACCTGCGCTCGCGATCTGTCTTTGCAACAAAGGGGAGCAGCGTGGCCGTGCCCAGATCATAGCCATCGGTGACGGCGAAGCCGATCAGCAGAATGCCGACAAGCCCCCACCAGATGACTTTCAGGGTCTCATAGTCAATTGGGAGTTCCATCTGGCTCTCCTATTCGTCGAACTGTGGGCTGGCCGGCGTCGCCGCCAGTACGGGTGAGGACGTATCAGGCCGGTCGCCCCCAGACGGCTCCGATAGGATGCGTGCGCCGGGGCCTGCCGAAATCGCCTTGATTATGAGCTTGATTTCGATCACCGCCAGCACGCCGTAGAGCAGCGTGAAACCAACCATCGTGATGATGATCTGGCTGACCGTCAGGCTTGAAGCACCAAGGAAAGTAGGCAGCACACTGTCGATGATCCATGGCTGGCGGCCCGTCTCGGCCAGGAGCCAGCCAACCTCGATCGCAATCCACGGCAAGGGGATGGCGAGCACTGCCGCTCGCAGGAACCATTTGGGCGGGTTGTGCTTCAGGTTGATAAAGTAGAAGGCCAGGGCGAACATCCCGATGAACAGGAAGCCAAGTCCGGCCATGGCGCGAAAGGCGAAGAAGGCCGCTGGCACGCTGGGTACAGTGTCCCACGCGGCTTTGCGAATCTGGTCATCGTTGGCCGTACGCGGATCGTCAACGTAGCGCTTCAACAGCAGGCCGAATCCAAGATCCGTCTTGCGCTGGTCGAAGTCGGTGCGCGCGCTCGAATCCTTCGGGTTGGCCTGGATGCGTTGCAGGGCGTCATAGGCCAGCATGCCGTTCCGAATGCGGTGTTCGGCCTTCTTCACCAGAGGGATGATGCCGGCAACTTCCTTGTCGAGCGAGCGGGTTGCGATCAGGCCGAGAAGCGCAGGCGCTTGCACCTCGAAGTGCGTCGTGCGTTCAGCCTGATCAGGGATGCCGAAGAGGGTCAGAGGCGCAGGCGCCGGTTCCGTTTCCCACATCGCTTCGAGTGCGGCGAGCTTCATCTTCTGGTTGTCGGTGAGCGTGTAGCCGCTCTCATCGCCGAGCACGACGACCGAGAGCGCCGACAGCAGGCCGAAAGAGGCCGCAACGACCATGGAGCGCCTGGCAAGGCCCAGATGGCGCTTCTTGAGCATGTACCAGGCCGAAATGCCGAGCACGAAAACGGAGGCGGCGACATAGCCCGCGCTGACCGTGTGAACGAATTTTGCCTGGGCGACGGGGTTGAAGATCACTTCCATGAAGTTGGTGATTTCCATTCGCATGGTGTCCGGATTGAACGCTGAACCAACGGGGTTTTGCATCCAGCCGTTGGCGATCAAGATCCAGAGCGCGGAAAGGTTTGACCCGACCGCTACCAGAAAGGTGACAAACCAGTGGGCCGGCTTCGAGAGCTTGTCCCAGCCAAAGAACATCAGCCCGACAAAGGTGGCTTCGAGGAAGAAGGCCATCAGGCCCTCAATAGCGAGCGGCGCGCCGAAGACGTCGCCGACATATTGCGAGTAGTAGGACCAGTTCGTGCCGAACTGGAATTCCATCGTGATGCCGGTGGCGACACCGAGCACGAAGTTGATGCCGAACAGGTTGGCCCAGAATTTGGTGATTCGCTTCCAGACTTCCTTGCCAGTCATCACGTAGGCGCCTTCCATGATCACCAGGATCATCGAAAGACCGAGAGTCAGCGGAACGAACAGGAAGTGGTAGAGGGCCGTAAGCGCAAACTGCCAACGCGACAGGTCGGAAACCAGGAAATCGGGTGTCATAGGAACCTCGTCCGGCAGTTCGCCTTGTTGGGCTTATATCAGTAAGATATAATATAGCCATACATCCTCTTTGATTCCGCTCAACATCAGGTCCATCTTGGCCCGGCGAAATGCCGCACCCGCAACTGTCTCTCGTACCGCACAATGGAACCATCAGAAGCTGCAGCCCTCGCGCCCGGCAAGCTCGCCCTTCGGAGATGGGCGGCAGCCGCGCGTGGGGACATGAACCGTACGACAGCGCTGAGCTTGAGCTCGGCAATCTTCACAATAGCCTTCGCATCGAGTCTGTCGGTCGGCGTGTCGCACGCCGTCCATGGCGAACAAAACCTCGGCTGGCTGGTCTGGGGCGCGATTGCGTTGCTTGGGCGAATCTCAACGCTGTGGCTGTCCGAACGAGCGGCGGCCCGCGCCGGCATCCTCCTTGTCGAGGCGGCGCGGTCGGAGATTCTAGCGAAGGTGAAAGAGAGTGGCGCCGCGCCGCTGTTGGGCGAGGCTGCGGGCGCGCGCGTGAGCCAGATCGTGGATCGCACCAGCTTGCTTTCGGGTTGGGCCAGCCGCTGGTCGCCAGGCTCGCGCCTCGCAGTGCTGACGCCTGTCGTGATCCTGATCGCCGTGGCGACGCAGTCATGGGTTGCGATGCTGCTGCTTGCGGTCTCTGTCGCCACGCTGCCGTTGTTCCTTTGGCTCACGATAGGTGAAACGCGCGCAGTTGCGAGCTCACAACAGGCGTCTCTCGATGCCTTGTCGAGTGTGTTTCAGACGCGCACGGAGCATGCCGGCCTGATCCGGGCTTTCCGGGCAATCGGCCGGGAAGCGGCGATTGTCGCTTCGGCGTCAGAGGCGCTCAGGCAGCGCACGATGCGCGTGCTAAGGATCGCCTTCCTGTCGACGGCGGTTCTCGAGTTCTTTTCCGCCGCCTCGATAGCCCTCCTCGCAGTCTACATCGGGTTCAAGCTTCTCGGCTTGTTCCCGTTCGAGACGGGGGAGAATGTGACGCTGCAGGAAGGCATGATGGTGCTGATCCTGGCGCCAGAATTCTTTGCCCCGATCCGGCGCCTGTCGTCTCTGCACCATGATCGCGCGGACGCTGTCGCGGCCGCGAGTGTTCTGGGCGACTGGCTCGCCGTCCACGATGAGGCCCGCCAAACGCTTCCGGCGCTTCGAAAGCCTCCGCGCATCTTGTTCCAGAACGTCTCGATTGCCATCGGATCCCGCCCAGCTGTGCGTGGACTGACATTCGAAGCGGCGCCGGGCTGCATCACGGCGATCAGTGGACCGTCCGGCTCCGGCAAGACGTCCTCGCTGCTTTCGCTGCTCGGTCTCGCGCGCCTGACGGTCGGTGTTGTCACGGTTGATGGCGTGCCGTTGCCGCCTGGCGGGAGTCTTGCCAGCAGCACAGCGTATGTTCGCCAGTCGCCATGGTTGTTCGAGGGCACCCTCGCCGAAAATCTTCGCGTCGGCCGTCCCGATGCTTCAGACGAGGATCTGCATGCCGCGCTTGACGACGTCGGCGCGAGCCGATTGGCGTCAGATCAGAATGGCGGCCTTGCTCGTCAGATCGGAAGAGGTGGGCAGGGGCTCTCCGGCGGCGAGCGTCAGAGGATTGCCATAGCGCGCGCCCTGCTGCGGAATGCCAGGATCTGGTTGCTGGACGAGCCAACGGCTCACCTCGACGAGGCAGCGGAGGCCGAGCTTCTCGCTCTCCTGCGAGGCCATGCCGCTGACCACACCATCATAGTCGCCACCCACAGCGCCGCGGTGCTCAAGGCTGCAGATCGGGTCGTGCATTTGCCTTCCAAGGGGACTGTCGCAGCATGATCGCGCTCTGGAATTCTCTGGGCCAGCCAGCCGCGCGAACATTCGCACTGGCCTTGCTCCTGTCTGCGCTCTCGGCCGTGCTCGGGATCGCGCTGCTTGGGCTTTCAGGGTGGTTCCTCGCGGCGGCAGCCGCTGCAGGCGCATCCGGCGCTGGGCATGCATTCAACCACCTCTATCCAAGCACGGGGGTGCGCACCTTCGCGGTGGGGCGCGTACTGTCGCGTTATGCTGAACAACTGGTGGGGCATGAGGCGACACTCAAGGTGTCGTCAGCGATCCGGCCACTGGTGTTCGAGCGCCTCGCGCGGACGCAACGCGGGATGGCGTCGCTCCCGGCTGGCGATCTTGCCCTGATCGTGGATGATGTCAGCTCTGTCGAGGCGGGCTTCCTGCGCGTCGTCAGCCCTGCGGTCGGCGTTACCGCAGCAGCGCTCGTTGCGATCGGTTGGGTGGCGGCGGTCTCTCCGATCGTCGCCTTTTCAGTCTTCATCCTGTTCCTGGTGGTGTGCGTCGGCCTACCGCTTATTCTGCTCAACCGTGCGCGCGCGGCATCTGAATGGCTCTCATCCGAGCAAGGCATGCTTCGGTCCGATGTCAGCAGCGTTGTGGAGAATGCGATCGAGCTAGAAATTTCGGGTGTTCTTGGCGCCGCCATGATGCGCGCGAACGACAGGCTCAAGTCAGTTCAGGAAGCACAGGACCGGTTGCAGAACCCGTTTCGCAATGCGGCTGCGCTGATTGGTATGGCGGGTGGATTGGCGGCCCTTCTTGTCGTCGTGTCGGCGATCGTGTTGCAGGTCGACGGGGCCGTGGCGGCCGGCGCGGCTCTTGCGACACTTGCAGCGTTCGAGGCGGCCTCGTCATCGACGCGGATTCTCGACGCGCATGCGCGAGCCTCGGCGTCTTCCGATCGCCTGATGATGCGACTGCGGCCTGACGTTGCAGCCAAGGGAGGAGACGCCGTCGTAACGACGGCCTTGCCGTTGAGGCTGGACGCCGTCCGCGTGACAGTCGGCGAGACTGGAGGCGTTGGGCCCGTCAGTCTCACATGCGACGTCGGAGATCTGGTCGAATTGTCGGGAAGGTCGGGCGTTGGAAAAACGACTATTTTGGAGGCAGTCGCGGCGCTGCGCCCGATCCAAGCAGGGTCGCTCAGCTATGGCGGCGTAGAACAGGTGGACGTCCGGCCAGCGTCCGTTCTCGCGCGTGTTGCCGTGGCCCCACAGTTTCCCGCATTCCTCCCTGGCTCGCTGCGCGAACAATTGGCCTATGGTCGGCCCGATGCTAGCGATCAGGACATTGCGGCTGCGCTGGCCGCTGTCTGCCTGGACCTTGTCGTCGCGGGCCGGCAGAGCGAAGATGCGGCTGCATTCTCCGGGGGCGAGCGGCGGCGGCTTGGCATCGCCCGAGCACTCATCGTTGATCCGGAACTGCTACTGCTTGATGAGCCGTTTGCAGGGCTTGAAGCCGGCCTGGCTGAGCGGATCAGGGCTAACCTGGCGCGCTGGACGCTGGAACGCCGCCGCGCCATCATCTTCACTAGCCATGAAACCGGTACGGACTGGGCGGGTGTTGCGGTCCGGCATGCTGGTTGGTCCGGCTGAACCTGTGGCTGCTACATCGTGCGCCTTGTATGTGCTTTAGCTGCTGCTAAATTAGCCGGGTGTATTTTTGGAGTCGCCCATGCCCGCAGCCCGCCGCAAGCCCAGCGCAGCAATTGCTGCTGTGCGCAAGCTTGAGCCGAGAGCGGCGGAAGCTGCACAATTGCTGAAGCTGTTGGCAAACGATCAGCGGCTCACGGTACTCTGCAGGTTGAGCGGCGGAGAGATGTCCGTGACCCAGCTTGGCCAGCACGTGAATCTGACGCAGTCGGCTCTGTCACAGCATCTCGCCAAGATGCGGGCCGAGGGGCTTGTCGCCACTCGGCGCGAGGCCCAGACGATCTATTATCGGCTTTCCGATCCGATTGCTGTGCGCCTGATCGGCGTGCTCTGCGAACTCTATGGCGGGCCCAGCCACTAACGGTCAGAAGACCTACTGGAATGCCGTTCCCGGCTTCACGCCGAGCTTCTTGAAGATCATTGCGGCCGGGCAGAAGCCGGTGAAGGCGGCCTGAAGCATGTTGGCGCCGGCAAAGGCCGACAGCCAGATCCAGAGCGGGTGAACCGTCAGGGATAGAACAACGCCGGCCAGGACAACTAGTCCGGCGAAGGCAAGGACAGCGCGATCAAGTGACATCGGAAGCTCCTTCATATTGTGGAATTGTCTGAGTTGCGCAGGTGATCGCGCACCCAGGCGGCCAAGGCGTCAGCTTTCATCAAGCCAGCCTTGCGATCGATGATGCGACCATCGCGGAACAGGATAAGTGCGGGGATGCCGGATACGCCAAAGCTTTGGACCATCTGGCTATGGTCGGCATTGAGTTTCACCAGTCGTGCCTGGCCTACCAGAGCCTTCGCCGCAAAAGCAAATTGAGGCGCCATGGCGCGACAGGGGCCGCACCAAGGGGCCCATACGTCGAGGAGGACGAGGCCCGACGATTTCTCGAGAACCTGCTTCAACTGACTGTCGTCAACCTCGGCCGGCGTATCGAGGCCGAGCGGCGCGCCACAGCGACCACACTTGGCGGCGGCTGCCGGTTTGTCGGCGGGAACGCGATTTGCTGATCCGCAAGCGGTGCAGACGGCCTGACTGGATAAGGCAATACTCATCGTTTCATTCCTTCAGCTTGTGGATCCCAAGGGTGTCCATCACGAGCTTTTCGTAGAACGGCTCGCTCTCGCCCTTCTTGATCTTGCCGATGAAGTATGATTCGAAGCCCGCCTTCGCCATGTGGACCCAGCCACCCTTGGCGGACCAGTTCACATTGCGTGGCGGGATCTGCGGCTGAGCCACAAAGACAACGCCGCCATCACCAAAGTCGGCGAGGCATACGGCGTTCCAGGTTGCTTCAGCATCCGCTGGCTCGCCGCGCAGCAGGGCCCCGATGTTGTGGGCCGTCGCGGTCACCATGGATTCGATCATGAAGCCCGTTTTCGGCACGCCGACCGGAACCGGCGTCTTGCCCATGGGCGGGATCGCGACTGTGACGCCAATACTGAATATATTCTGGTAGGCCGGGTTCCGCTGGTGCTTGTCGATCAGGACGAAGCCGCGCGGATTGACGAGGCTTTCAACGCCGCGAATGGCCGACACGCCCCGGAAGGCGGGCAGCATCATGGAGAAGGCGAAGGGGAGGGCATGGGTCGTCTTGACGGAGCCGTCCTCTCCGACCTCCTCCACGTGCATGGTTCCCGCTTCAACGCTGGTGACGCGGGCATTCGTGATCCACTTCATGTGGCGGTTGCGCATCTCGCTTTCGAGCAGGCCTTTCGTGTCGCCGACGCCGTCGAGGCCCAGGTGTCCGATGTAGGGCTCCGAGGTAACGAAGGTCATCGGGACCTTGTCGCGGATCTTGCGCTTCCGCAGCTCGGTATCGAGGATCATCGCAAATTCGTAGGCGGGTCCGAAGCACGATGCGCCCTGCACGGCGCCGACAATGATCGGCCCGGGATTCTCGCAGAACTTTTCGAAGGCTGCAGCCGTTTGTTCCGCATGTTCGACCTGGCAGATCGATTGCGTGAAGCCCTGCGGTCCAAGCCCGGGAATTTCGTCAAAGGCCAGATCAGGCCCTGTGGCGATGATCAGATAATCGTAGGTGATGGATTGGCCGTCCTCGAGTTCCAGTCGGTTTTCCGCAGGAACGACGCGGGATGCGCCGGTGGGTACGAAGTTGATGCCCCTTTTCTTCATCACTGGCCGGAGGTCGACCTCGATGTCCTTCCGCTTGCGCCAGTTGACGGCAACCCACGGATTCGACGGGACGAACTGGTAGATCGCGCCCTTTGAAACAACCGTGATTTCGTCTCCCTTCCGGAGTTTCTCGCTCACTTCGTAGGCTGCGATCGCGCCGCCAAGTCCTGCGCCGAGTACGACTATATGTGCCATGGAATCCTCCCGGGGGTTGCGACATCCGGTATTGACAATATATGCGAAAACACGCATATGCGCAAGTATGCAAATAAAAGCTGCAGACATGGCAGGGCGAGCGTCGGACGCCAGCGATCTCCTGAGGACGCTGGCGAGCCCGCACCGTCTCATGATCGTGTGCCGGCTGATTGAGGGAGATCAATGTGTTGGCGGCCTCGCCGCCGACCTTGATCTGCAACAGACCCTCGTGTCGCAGCATCTGGCAATCCTGCGGCGCCAGCGTGTCGTCGAGGCGAAGCGCGTGGGCCAGACTATGCGCTACCGTCTAAGCAGCGGTGTTGCGCGCGCAATTGCGGAGACGCTGGCGGCCCATTTCTGCGCCAGTCCCGTCAAAAAACTTCGGCCAGGCTGAGGAATTTTCGATGTTCAAGTCACGCACCGTACCGATAGAAACCCCGCAGCAGGTCCACGATGCAATGGCGCGGGGCGAGATTGTCCTGATCGATGTGAGGGAGCCCTCCGAGTTTGCTGTCGAGCGTATTCACGGCGCGATGCTGTTCCCGCTCTCAACCTTTGATCCAGCCGGGCTTCCCGACGCGGTGGGCAAGCAGATCGTACTACAGTGCGGCTCTGGCAAGCGTTCCGAAATGGCCTTTCAGAAGGCCTTCTCGGCGGGGGTCTTGGTCCGCAGCCACATGGGTGGCGGCATCATGGCCTGGAAGGCGGCCGGTCTTCCGGTTGTCTCAACCGATCCATCGACCGGCGCCGTTCGCGACCGCTTCTAGGGAACAGTAGGGATGGGCATGCGCTACCTGTTTGGAAGTTTTGTGTTGGCGACCTCGCTGCTCGCTGCTGGCTGTGGCGGGGCGCAGACCGAAGCGCCCACGACGGAGCAGGGAGCCGTATCGGCCGCTCTGACGGTGACTGAACGTACCGTTCCAGATTTCCGCATGGTTTCCGCAGTCCTGACCAATCGAGACGTCGGCGATGCGCGCGCACGTATCGGGGGCCGCATCACGCAGATTCTGGTGAAGGAAGGGGACAAGGTACGAGCCGGCCAAGTCGTCGCTGTGATCGGGGACGATCGCATCTCCCTCGAGGCGGACGCCGCCGCTGCGTCGGTTAGAGCCGCCGAGGCGTCCAGCCAGCAAGCCCAACAGGATATGCAACGCGCCGAGCGTCTTTTCTCCAGCGGTGCTATCTCCAAAGCCGCAATTGAACAGGCGCGATCGGCCGCCAAAGGAGCGGAAGCCCAAATGCAGGCTGCGCGCGCCCAGGCGGGCGCCGCCCGTGCACTGAATAGCCAGGGGCAGGTCGTTGCCCCGTCCGATGGCGAAGTAACCCGGATTCCTGTTCCGCGCGGCGCCGTCATTATGCCAGGTGAGGTGGTCGTTCTGATCACAACGGGCGCTCCCGTCCTCCGGATCGAACTTCCCGAGTCAGAAGCTGCAAACCTGAAGCAAGGTCAGTCCATCCGTTTCCTGTCCGACGATAGCGAAGAACCGCGGCTGGCCACGATCCGTCAGGTCTATCCCGCTGTAACCTCGGGTCGCGTCATGGCGGATATCGACGCATCCGGCATTGACCGTCAGCTTATTGGCGGTCGCGTGCGTGTGATGGCGCCGGCGGGCGAACGCCTGGCGATCGTCGTCCCTGACACCTACATCGATACGCGCTACGGAGCCGACTATGTGCGGCTCAGCCGAAAGGGCGGGGTTACGATTGAAGCGCCGGTGCAGCGCGGAGCGCGCGTTCCGCTGGAGGATATGCCGGACGGGGTCGAGATCCTGTCGGGTCTGCGGGCTGGTGATCTCATCCTGCCGGTGGAGCACGCGTCGTGAAGCTCGGCATTTCCGGCAAGCTGACCGAGGCGACCATCCGCTCGCCGCTTACGCCGCTATTCCTGCTCACGGCTATCGCGCTTGGTCTGTTGGCCCTGTTCACCATCCCGCGCGAAGAAGAGCCGCAGATCAGCGTGCCGATGGTGGACATCGCGGTTCGCGCCGACGGCCTCAAGGCGCCGGATGCGGCCGAACTCATCACGAAGCCGCTTGAAACCATCGTCAAAGCCATCGACGGCGTCGAGCATGTGTACAGTCAAACTCAGGATGACGGCGTCCTTGTCACGGCCCGCTTCAAGGTCGGCACGGATCGCGATGACGCCATCCTGCGCATTCACGAGCGCATCCGCGCGAATTACGACAGGATTCCCACCGGTATTCCCGAGCCGCTGATCGTCGGGCGCGGCATCAGCGATGTGCCGATTGTCGTCATTACCCTTTCGCCTGACGCTGCCGCAGCTGACCGCTGGAATGATCAGGCCCTCAATCTGGTAGCCGAGGAACTGCAAACGGAACTGACGAAAGTTCCGGATGTTGGCCTCTCCTTCATTGTCGGCGGCCGTCCGCAGGAAATCCGTATTTCCCCCGACCCGGGTCGTATGGCGCTCTATGGCGTCCCGCTTAAGTCAGTCATCGACACCGTCAGTAACGCCAACGCTTCCTTCCCCGCAGGAGACCTGCGAAGCGTGGACAAGGTTCAGTCGGTCGCGGTTGGCAACACGATCGATACGGTCTCGGAGCTTCAGCTCCTCTCCATTCGCGCCGCTGACGGTCGCACCGTCTACCTTCGGGACGTGGCTGATATATCCTTGGGCGCGCGAGAGGATCAGGCCCGTGCCTGGCGCTTCAGTCACGAAGCCAATTCTGTGCGGATGGCGCCTGCCATAAGCCTGGCGATCGCCAAGCGCGACGGGGCAAATGCAGTGGTCGTATCCCAGGCGATCGAGCAGCGTCTTCACCAGCTTGAAGGCAAGTTGATTCCCGAGGGTGTCTCGGCCAGCATTTCGCGCAACTATGGCGAGACGGCTAACGAGAAAGCCAACGAGCTGCTGTTCCACCTCGCGCTAGCTACGATAAGCATCGTCGTGTTGATCGGTTTCGCCATTGGTGTGCGAGAGGCGATTGTCACCGCCTTCGTGATCCCGACCACCATTCTGCTGACGCTCTTCGCGTCCAACCTGATGGGTTACACGATCAACCGCGTCAGCCTGTTCGCAATCATATTCTCGATTGGCATCCTGGTCGACGACGCGATCGTGGTGATCGAGAACATAGCGCGTCACTGGGCGATGAAGGATGGCCGCTCTCGCCATCAGGCCGCCATCGAAGCCGTGGCCGAAGTCGGAAACCCGACGATTGTTGCGACGCTTACCGTTATCGCTGCCCTGCTGCCGATGATGTTCGTGTCCGGCCTCATGGGGCCTTACATGGCGCCGATCCCCGCGAACGCATCGGCAGCGATGCTGTTCTCGTTCTTCGTCGCGATGGTGCTGGCGCCTTGGCTGATGGTCCGGTTTGCTCGCAAAACGCTGGCCGACGGCGGGGGAGGGCATGGTGGGCATGACACTGATGGTGGCAAACTCGGCCGCCTCTATCGCAGGGTTGCGACCCCAATCATTGCCTCTCGCAAGGCCTCCGTGATCTTCCTCGTTATCGTCGGCGTTGTGACCATTGCCGCTTGCGCCTTGTTCGCGACCAAGACCGTGCGCGTGAAGCTGCTGCCGTTCGACAACAAGTCCGAGCTTCAGGTTGTCGTCGACCTCCCAGAGGGTGCGACGATGGAGGCGACGGAGCGCGTCCTGATCGACGCAGCCGGCATCGTCAGCAGCATGCCCGAGGTTCTGGCATCGGATGCCTATGCCGGGACGGCATCGCCGTTCAATTTCAACGGCCTTGTCCGCCACTATTACCTGCGCAACAAGCCGGAGATGGGCGACCTTCAGGTCACCCTGGCGCCGAAGGACAAGCGCAGCCGGTCGAGCCACGAGGTTGCCCTGGACATGCGCCAGCGGCTCAAGGCGCTTGAGTTGCCGGAGGGCGCATCCGTCAAGGTGGTGGAGGTTCCGCCAGGGCCGCCGGTGCTTGCTACCCTGTTGGCTGAAATTTACGGGCCTGATGCGGAGACCCGCCGTGCTGTCGCGACCGAAGTCAGAAAGATCTTCGAGAGCGTGCCGTACATCGTCGATACTGACGACAGCTTCGGTCAGCAGCGCCCGCGACTTCGATTGACGCCGGATCGCTCGCAGATGGATTTCTTCGGCGTGGCTGAAGGGGACGTCATGCAGTCGATAGCCGTCACGCTCAACGGCCACGCGATCGGCTATTCCCATCGCGGTGAAGGCCGCAATCCCATCGGTATCGCGGTCCGCTTGCCGCAATCGGCGCGCGCATGGTCGAAGGGCCTAGCCGCAATGCCTGTCGCCCAGGCCGCCGACGGCTCGCGCCTCATCGAAATGGGTGAACTTGTTCAGGCACGCGACGAGATCGGCAGCTATCCCATTTTCCGGCGCGATGGCCGCGCCGCCGAAATGGTTATGGCCGATCTGGCGGGCGCCTATGAAGCGCCCATCTACGGCATGCTCGATGTGCAGGCCGCGATCGAGGCCCACGACTGGGGTTCCCTGCCGAAGCCTTCGATCAGCCTCTATGGCCAGCCCGATAATGAATCCAAGCCGACGCTGCTCTGGGATGGCGAGTGGGAGATCACCTATGTCACGTTCCGCGACATGGGCGCGGCTTTCGCGGTCGCGATCTTCGGCATCTACATTCTCGTCGTTGCTCAGTTCAAATCATTCCGTCTGCCGCTGGTGATCCTGACGCCCATCCCGCTGACATTGATCGGCATTGTCATCGGCCATGTCCTGTTCAACGCGCCTTTCACCGCCACCTCGATGATCGGATTCATCGCGCTCGCAGGCATCATTGTGCGCAACTCAATTCTCCTGGTGGACTTCATTAGGCACTCGAAAGACTCGGACAGACCTCTACGCGATGTCCTGCTTGAGGCAGGCGCGATCCGTTTCAAGCCGATCCTGCTGACCGCTGTTGCGGCGATGATCGGAGCCGCAGTGATCCTCAGCGATCCAATCTTTCAGGGCCTCGCCATCTCGCTGCTGTTTGGTCTCGCGTCGTCGACGCTTCTGACCGTGCTCGTGATACCCGCGATCTATGTCGCAATGCGAGATGACGGGCGACCGCTGTCGACAACGCCACCGCCCAAAACACAACCTGTCCGTCGTCAGATAATTTGAGACAGCTGACGTGCTGATCTGGGGGAGTTTCTGCTCATCAGGTTTCAGGTTAAGTCGCTCGTCTGGCGTGCTGCAAGCGAGGTCTCAAGCTTCGGAATCCATGATCGACAGATTCCCGGCGACGCACGCTGATAGATGGAAATGGCGAGGATTCGGCAGGGGAAGATGAGCGTTCGCAACGACATATCGGGATTGGCGGGCTTCATCAGTCGCGAGGATACTTGGCGGGAGCGGCTCAGACTGCCTCAGAATATCAGGCGCCACCCGCGATTACCGGATGTCCATAGATGACAGCACTGACCCAACACATCGGGGCACCCAATGTGAACGGTGCGCCCCGTGAGGCGCGCACCGTTTCCGGTGCGCGCCTGCTGACCTAACCCGCCACACCCAGCCGGACAAATATGCCCCGCCCAGCCCCAGGGAGCCGCGACCCGAGCGGTACATCCGATCCGTCAATGCGATTGTAACCGGAGAGGTGCTCTTCGTACTTGTGATCGAGCAGGTTCTCGATGCCAGCCGAAAGCCTGACGCCATCGCGGATGGCCCAGTCGCCAAAGACGTTGACCAGCACATAGCCTGCTGTTTCGACCTCCGAGTTTGTCGCGGACACGTTGTCCTGACGCGACACCGCACGCGTTTCGACCGTCGCAGACCATTCAGGTTGCTCATAGGTGAGCCCCACGATGAGACTGGGCGGCGCGATCCGATACAGGTTGTCGTCGATGTCGCGACGTTCGCCGCGAACATAGCTGGCGACAGCGTCCACTCGCCAGGGACCACCCAGGACGAGACCGGCGTCGAGATCGAAGCCATAAAGGCGAGCGTCAACGTTGGCGAAACGCAGCGGAGTGGAGTCGCCGTTCATGGAGGCGACCAGCTCTTGTGGCGTGTTGAGGACGCCGGGTGTGGAGTCGAACGGCACGCCCTGAATGTAGTCATCAACCTGGCGGATGTAGACCGTCGGCCGCAGGTATGCACCCCTGGTGCGATAGTCGAACCCTGCCTCGCCGATCCATGCGGTTTCGGGCTTGATGTTGAGGTCGCCGACATAAATATTCCCGTCGGCCAGGCCGCCGCTGGTGTTGTTCGGAAGCCAGAGGAACCGCTCGACGTGGCCAGGCGCTCGCGTCTTGCGGGCAAGGGTGAAGCGCCATGAAAGGCCTTGATCAGCAGGTGTCCACAGGCGGGCGACGGCGTCCCATGTGGTGTCTTCGTACGAACGATCCGACGCATTGAAGGCGTTCGCGAGATTGGTCGGCCCGGCTGGAACCGCTGCGCCCGTCGCAGCAAGACCAGCTTCGGCATTGTGGCTGTCCACCCTGAGACCAAGTTCCGACTCGAACGGGCCGAAGCCGCCCGTCCACTCGGCAAACCCGCCCAAGCGGCGTTGCGCGATATCGGGAAGACTCCGGATGAAGAAGGCGGAGTTGGTCGGGTTGGTGATGGCTACGTCGCGGTCGATATCGTCGCCGTCGAGACCGATGCTGAGTTCGCCTCCCAGTGCGGGAAAACTGAGTGAGGCATCGGCTGATCGCGTCGTGGCGACAGCGAACGCCGCTCGTTGCTGCGCCGTGATGGGGGTCGGCCGCAGCGTCAGGTTGTCCATCAGGTGAGCGACATCCACGTACCCAACTGAGGCCTTGAGCTTTGTCTCCCCCCAATGCGCCGAGTAACCCGCGCGTGCGAAGTCGGTGTCGAAATAGATCATGTCCATCGGGAAAGGCGGGTTGCCGGATGGTCCTGTATTCTGGCGGCGCAGATCGAGGGTGAATGTATGGTCGCCGAAGCGAAGGCCTCCTGACGCGCCATAGACGCCGCGTTCGAAGCTGGATGCAGCAATCGTCCCGCCTGGAAAACGCGTGTCGTCGCCTTTTTCGTATGAGCCAAGCAGGTTGAGGCGCCAACGTTCGGTGGAGGCTCCAACGACGCCTCCGATGGACGTGCTGTCGTCGACCGTTCGCGCATCGGCGCTCACGTCGTAGCCAAACGTCGTCGCTGGTCCGCCAGAAAAGTCGATACGTTTGAATACCGCGTCCATGCCGCCAGCCAGGCCGGGCCCTTCGCTCACCGGGCTGACGCCCCGGTCGATCATCATTGCTGCAACGAGCGGCGCCGGAGCATAGTGGAAGGCAGGGTCCATGAGATTGGGGCCGCCAGAGGCGAAGCGCTGGCCGTCGACCCGCAGATTGAGACGTTCGCCGAACAGACCCCTGTACTGAGCCTGGCCCGACAAGGCGCCATTTCCGACACGCGCACCGCCGGGTACGCGTGACAGGAGGTGAGTTACGTCATGCCCCTGCGCAGGTTGGTCCTCGGGCGAAGCGACGTCGGTCGTTTCTGTATTAGTCCGTGATGCTGTGACGATGATGACGTCGCGCAGTGCAGGATCGATGGATGGTGTTTGGGCAAAGGCGGCAGGATTGATAACAGCAAGGGCCGCAGCCCCGGCGAGGAGGGCGTACTTCATGAATATTTCTCCGGGCGCGCGACGAAGCTTGTTGCTACGCAGCTACGCAGATTGGTTGTCTGGAATGGCGTCGCGGCTCAAGCGACGTTGGGAGGTCCGCGTCCCGGCAGTGGGGGGCGTGAGAGCCAGGAGACCGGATGTGCCAGCGAGACGTGTTGAGTTGCCCTTAGATTCTTGCGAACTGCCGGACCCGCGGGAACCGAGACAGTCGGCAGGTTCGCAACAGCAGCCAAGGCGAAGGGGCAGGATAGCTCGCCGGAGGCATTCCTTGTCGTGTTTGACGGGACGTTTGTGTCCGTTTGCTCCGAGTTCTCGGAAATGGCGCCAGTCCTGAGATCGACGATGATGCTGCGTGCAGCGACCGCACCGCACATATGTACGACCAGCTGCCCGTCTTCTTCGGCGCGATCGAGCATGTAGCCGGACGGCATCAACGCGCGAGTTAGCGCCAGAACCGCCACAAGCAGGGCGACGATGGTACTTGCAGGCGAAGATGAGAAATGTCGTCTCAAGTTCATTTCATCCGTCGGGTCGCAATACTCCGTTGGGAGTACGACCAATCTTTTGTCCGGTGTCCGCCGAGCGCTGCGAAGCGCGAATGCCGCGAACCCGTCGATACGCCAACCTCCCACCCAGAGAACCTGCGTGAATCCGAATATACGCATAGAGCGGCATGCAGCCAGATTGATGTGCATCAAATCGCGAACGCCTGACGCTGAAGTGATGCTGGCGTGATCCGCTCGTTCGCATCCGTGTGATGCCGGGCGGCTCGTCAGGCATCTGACGCTCTTGAAGACAGGCGCTTCGCTATTCCCGCCGTCTAGCGATCTCGTACGCTAGATGCGGACAAGTCGGGCATACCCGCTTTGATCAGGAACATCGACCGAACGGGTCGTCGCGACGAAAAAATGCTGCTCCAGCAAATAGGCGTGGGATGGTGAGGCAGGCGCCTACGCGTCGGCGCTTCGAGAACGGAGACCTCAATCTCAATACCGTCCGCCCTCTGCATAGTAGCATATCACTCTCGGCACGAGGCGATATTCGATCCACGAGCAAGTCAGCTACGCGCCGGCGCGATTTGGGAGATGAGGCCAGACGCAAGTCACTCTGTAACATACTGCCCCATCATGCCTCCGTCCTCATGCTCAAGGATGTGACAGTGGAACATGAACGGGAAATCACGCCTCGCGGGTTGCGTGAAGGTCATCAGCAGTTCTGCCGGCGCATCGAGGAGAATGGTGTCCTTCCCGCCGGCCAGATGCGGGGCAGGGGCTTTGCCGCCAATCGACAGCACCCGGAAGATGACGCCGTGCACGTGGAATGGATGCGCCATCATGTTCGGCGTCACCTCCCAGATCTCGGTGTCACCGAGCTTCGGGGCAAAATCGATGCGGCCCATATCGTAGGTCTGCCCGTTGATCCCCATTGGCGGGCCCATTCCTCCGCCCATTCGCATTCCACCGCCGGGACCTTGCCCGCGCATCATTGACGGTCCCATGTCGAGCGACACGCGACGCCGTCGGATGGCGCGGCCTGGGTCGACCGCGGCAAGAGGGACAAGCGTCTCAGGGATCGCTCTGGCGGGTCCAGCCGATGTGGGATGAGGTTCGAAGCGCAGCAGCTGTCCGCCGACGCTTTCCGCCATTCCGCCCATCATGCCGCCGCCCATGCCGCGCATCATGTTGTCGTCGGGCGCTGTCTCGAGAATACCCGCCTTGCCGTCGGAGAAATCGACCAGTACTTCGAAACGCTCGCTTGGGGCGATGGCCAGAGACGTCATGCCGACGGGCGCCGGAAGATAACCGCCGTCCGATGCGATTACGTGGAATGTGCGTCCATCAGCAAACCGCAGATCGAAGTTTCGGGCATTGGCGGCGTTCAGAAGGCGCAGCCGAACGAGACCACGAGGCACCTTTGCAACTGGCGAGATTGCGCCGTTCACGAGGAGCGTGTTGCCGCGCATGCCCATCATGCGAGTCGGCCCGCCGGTGTTGTAAATGAGAGAACCGTCGGGATCGATCTGGCGATCCTGGAGGATGATCGGCAGATCATCGACGCCGTAGTCTCGTGGCAGGCCCAGCCGCTCGCCCGTGCCGTCCTCGATTATCATGAGGCCGGCAAGTCCCATGTAGACCTGCCGCCCCGTATCTCCGTGGGGGTGGGGATGATACCAGGCCGTCGTCTCAGGCTGGTCGATCTTCAGTACCGGTCGCCAGACCTCGCCCGGCTTGATCAGCACATGAGGCCCGCCATCGACCGCTGCTGGCACGAGCACGCCATGCCAGTGCGCCGTCGTATCTCGATCAAGCCTGTTTTCGACGGTGAACTCTACTTCATCGCCTTTGTGCACGCGCACGACAGGACCTAGATATGGTGAAGAGAACCCGTATGTCCTGGTGGGACGGCCCGACACGAAAGCGTGTCGCCCTTCGGCTGCGACGAGTTTGATCGCGCCGTTCTGAACGCGCGCATCGGCCAGTTCCGGAAGAGGCAGGGGGCTTCCAGAATTTTGACCCTGCGCCGTGCAGCCGCCCAACACGGCGGCCGTTCCGAGGCTGCTCTCAAGAAATCTGCGGCGCGTAAACATTTACCAGTAGCCTTTCGCTGCACCGCATAGGCACCCGCTGACAATACGAAAAGGTTTGGATCGTGTTGAAAGGCTATCGACGCATTCGACCACAGAAAAATACAGGCGCAAAGCCGATTTCCTATGTTCGGCATGCACCTGTGGTCCAATCGTTCGCGCAAGTCTGCTCAGTCCAACCACATCTCGTGAGCATCGATCTGAATCTTGAGGATGGCGAAGTGCGCGCGGGTGCGTGCATCTTGTTCGAGGAGCCGAGCCCCCAGAAAGCGACGCTCTGCCGCCAAGAGATCTATCAGACTGGAGGCGCCAATGGCATAGCCATCGCGAAGTCGTTGTACGATGCGTGCGCTGTCGTCAAGTCCAGCGCGTGCCGACTGCCAGGCTTCGTATTCGGATTGAGCCTGGATGGCGTCGGCTTCTGCGATGTCGGCGACCTCGCGGCGCACCCGCAGCGCCACCTGCCGTGCCGCAGACGCGGCGGCCAGCTGTTCATGGGCAATTGCCTCACGTGCGCCGCCGCCGATTGGGATCGAGAAGGTCAGACCAACGCCTGTTTCATCGCCACCGCGCTCGCTGAAGACGCGCAGGCCTAGCTGGGGGTCGGGCACTCGGTCTGCGCGGGCCTTGTCCGCGACGGCGCCGGCCCGAAGCGCCAGATCGTCGGCATAGCCAATTTCGTGGCTGTTCTGGACGACTGACAAGCGAAGCCTCTCCAGCTCTCGAGGCAAGTGAGGCCCAGTGATGGGGGGTGGAGTCCCGGGAAGGGGTAGATCAGGAAACAAGGCCACTAGTGAAGCATGTGTCCGGGAAACCTGCCCACGGCTCCGCGCCAAAGCTGCTCTTGTCTCCGCGAGAGCGGAGCGCGCCATTTCGACGTCGATGGCTGCAGCATCGTCGATCAAAAGCCGCTTCTCGACGGCATCGAGCTCCTTCTCGAAGCTTGCCAGCTGCTCATCATTGATGGCGTCGATCTCCCTAGCGGCCAGCCACTCCAGCCATGCGCCCATGAGCAGGAGCGCAGCTTGGTGGCGCGCGTCTTCGGCCGCGTTCTTTGCCGCAGAGACACTGTGCTGGCCAATCCTGGTGTCGATATGGGACTTGCCCGGAAGGCGGAAGCCCCTCGTCACGCCTAGATCATACTCACCGAAATCGCCTAAGCCGGCGATTGAGCGCTGCTGATAGCTTCCCGAAAGGGCCCATTCGTAGGGCCCCTTCTCAAATCGCCTAGCTTCGCCGAGCGAACCCGTCGCGCGAGCCTCCGCCGCCAAAACCTCCGGGTGGTTCGAAAGGACTCGATCCGCGACCTCGACCGGTGGCAGGAAGTCCTGGGCCACTGCTGTCGGTATGAGGCAGACGAGACCGGCGAGGGTGCTAACCGTGAGGAACTTCATGTCAGGCGCCCTGCGGCAAGAACGGGTTCAATCCAGTACGTTAGGCGAGGTATTGGAGCCTGCTCACGAACGGCTTCAAGGACGCGGTCAATCGTTTCGCGGGACATGATTGAAGTCAGGATTGCACGGGCGACCTGGCCGCTGACGCGCTCGCCATGTGTGGCGCTATCAAAGCCTTGGCCGTGTCCGGCGCCGCGCCACGTTGTGAAGCCCGGCAAGGGTGGATCCATCGCCAGCATAAGCGCAAGAAGTGGTGGTTCAGATGCTGGCGGATAGACCAGGGTCAATCTGCAGAGATCGATGACCATTTCGCAGCCTTCTGACTGGTCCGTGCCGAGCCGGGTGAGACGCCGTAACGACGGAATAGAACGGGGAGGAGGAGCAGGGTGAGGGCGGTTGATGATACCAGGCCGCCGATCACGACGATCGCGAGCGGTTTCTGAATCTCGGATCCAGGACCATCGGCGAAAAGCAACGGAACAAGGCCGACGGCCGCGATGGTGGCAGTCATCAACACGGGTCTAAGCCTGCGTACTGCGCCCGTGCGGACGGCCACATCCACAGTGTGACCAGCGGCCAGCAACTGGTTAAAATAACTTACCAGCACCAGGCCATTCAGTACGGCAATCCCCAGCAGAGCAATGAAGCCGATCGATGCCGGGACAGAGAAATACTGCCCGGATAAGTAGAGTGCGAGGATGCCGCCGACAAGCGCCAACGGAACGTTTGCGAAGATCAGGATCGACTGCCTTATGGATCGCAGTGTCACGAAAAGCACGACGAAGATCATCGCCAGAGCAATCGGAACGACAAGCCCAAGGCGCTCGGATGCGCGGCGCTGGTTTTCGAACTCTCCGCCCCATTCCAGGCGATAACCTGGCGGCAGGACGACCTGTGTGGCGACTGCCGACTGAGCATCCTCGACAAAGCCTACAAGATCCCGCCCATCAACGAAGGCCTGCACGAGAGCAAAGCGCGACGCATTCTCGCGTTCGATCTTCACTGCGCCGGGTTCACGTCTGATTTCGGCGATGTCTCCGACGTGAATGGAGCCTCCGCCCGCGGCCATCGGCACGTCGGCAAATCTCTCAGGAGATTCTCGCAGCGTACTGTCTCCACGCACAACGATCGAGGTGCGGCGGCCCGACTCGATCACCGTCCCGGCATTGACGCCTTCCAGCATCGCGCGGAGTTCATCTTCCGTCTGGGAGATGCTGAGCCCGCTGGCGCCGGTGGCTAGCCGGTCAATGTCCAGCTGCATGAAGTCGGTCGCGTCATTCGACAGAGTGAAGACTTCCGTGGCGCCGGAAACGGTCTGGATCGTCGTCTGAATCTTGCCCGCCAGGTTCGCGAGCGTAGAAAGATCCGGGCCAAAAATCTTGACCGCGAGGTCGCCACGGGCGCCGGTCAGCATTTCCGATGTTCGCATTTCGATGGGTTGGGTGAACGCGGGCTCAATGCCCGGCAGCGTTTCCATCGTCTTGCGCATCTCGTCGACGATCCATGCCTTGTCGGGCTCTCTCCACTCGCTCTTGGGCTTCAGCACAACAAACATGTCAGACTCGTTGAGCCCCATGGGGTCGAGGCCGAGTTCGTCGGACCCGACGCGGCCGACTATGCTTTCGATCTCCGGGACATCTGCGAGCAAAGCCTTCTGGACCGCGAGATCTGCTTCCACGCTGCGGTCCAGGTTGACCGACGGCAGCTTGGCGGTCTGCATGATGACTGAGCCTTCATCCATCGTCGGCATGAAGATCTTTCCGACCTGCGTGTAGGCAGCAGCGGCGGCGACCAGGCCCAACGCCGCGATGGCGAACAAGGCAATTGGACGCCTCAGGCTGAGGTTGAGGACGCGAGCATACGCTGGCGTCAGGATCCGCATGAGCAGCGGCTCCCTGTGCTTTGTCTTGGTGAGCAGAAATGACGACAGGACCGGCACGACGGTGAGCGACATCACCAGGGACCCAGCCAGCGCAAAAATTATGGTGAGTGCGACAGGCCGGAACAGTTTGCCCTCGAGACCTTCAAGGGCGAGTAGTGGCAGGAAGACAAGGCAAATGACAAGGATGCCCGACGACACCGGCGCCGCCACCTCACTTGCGGAACGGAAGATCAGGTGTACCCATGGCGTGCGCGCGCTGGCCGGTTCATGAGCCAGACGTTCAACCGTGTTTTCGACCACCACGACTGCTGCATCGACGATAAGGCCGATTGCAATCGCAAGACCGCCCAGGCTCATGAGGTTGGCGCTCATGCCGGTGAGCTGCATCATCAGAAACGTGAAGAGCGCCGCCATGGGAAGCATGAACGCGACGACGATCGATGCCCGCATATTGCCGAGAAAAATGATCAGAAGAACCACAACCAGAGCGATGGCCTCGAGGAGGGCCTCCTGCACGGTCCTGACGGCATGAGAGATGAGTTCGGAGCGATCGTAGAACGGCTCCACGGTCACGCCCTCTGGCAGGGATGGCGCAAGCTCGGCCAGGCGCGCGCGAACATCCCTGACAATCGAGTTGGCGTCCGCGCCGCGCAGCGACAGAACGATGCCTTGAACCGCCTCGCCCGCGCCATCCTTGGTTACAGCCCCATAACGCGTGAGCGATCCAAAGCGTGTCTCGGCAACATCCCGCAGGAGGGTGACAGCTCCACCCTCGCGACGAACGACAATGCTGCCAAGGTCGCCGAGAGTGCGTATCGCGCCAACCGATCTGACGATCAGGGCTTCGTCGCCGACGTTTATCCGACCTGCGCCATCATTGCGGTTCGCGCCTTCGATGGCAGTGGCGAGGTCGGAGATCGTCAGGCCAGCCGCTGCCAATGCTGCGGTGTCTGGCTGAACTTCGAAGGTGCGAACCAGTCCGCCCAACGTGTTCACGTCAGCCACACCCGCGATCGTACGCAGCGCCGGCCTTATGGTCCAGTCAAGCAGTGTTCGGCGCTCCCCAGTTGAAAGGTCTCCTCCCTCAATTGTAAACATGAAGACATCGGAGAGCGGCGTCGATATGGGGGCGAGCCCGCCTGAGATGTTTGCGGGCATCGCGTCGGCAGCGGCCGACAGACGTTCAGAGACTTGCTGGCGCGCCCAGTAGATGTCTGCGCTGTCTTCGAAATCAATTGTGATGTCCGCGATCGCATACTTCGCCACAGATCGAAGGACACGCTGCTTGGGGATGCCAAGCAGTTCCATCTCCAGCGGCGCCACAACGCGCTGCTCCACCTCTTCTGGCGTCATGCCGGGCGCTTTGAGGATCAGCTTTACTTGGGTGGTTGAGATGTCCGGGAAAGCGTCGATCGGTAGACGCAGTGTGGCGAAGAGCCCGCCAACGATTAGAGCCAGCGTTAGCCCGAGAACAAAGATGCGCTGCGTAAGGGCAGCTCGTACCAGCGCGGACAGCATTACTGGATTTCCTGTAGCGCCACGGATTTCAGCTCAGTCAGGCCCGAGGTGGCGACGATTTGGCCAGAGCGGAGGCCGCCACGAATGGTGGCGACCTCCGCCGTCTTGCCGACCACGTTGACAGGTGTCGGGGAAAACCCGTCAGCTGTGCGTCGGAAGACATGATCAATTCCTGCCAGTTGAACGACTGCGCGTGCTGGGGCCTGAACTAGGTCGCCATAGTCTGCCGGCCTGGAGAGCTTTGCGCGAAGCAGTTGACCATCGAAAGCTACGAACCCATCGGGCAGGGCGGCAATAGCGGAGGCGGACCGCGTTGCTGGATCGATGACATCGGTGACGGACAGGATCGTTGCAGCCGCTTCTCCCGGAAGTGTCACGATGTCTCTTGGTGCAATTTGACCAATCATGCGCGCGGGAATCTGGAATTCGACCCAGAGAGTCTTCGAGGTCGTCAATGATGCCAGAGGAGACATACTCTCGAGATTGTCACCAACGTGCACCGCCAGATTGCTCAGTCGCCCGTTTGCAGGCGCACGCACCACGTACGTGCCACGTTGTCCTTCTGCGCTTGGGGCAGCGCCTCCAAGCGATCGCTTCTCCTGAACCTGCGCATTCGCGATTCTGGCGCGCATGTCGGCATCTTCCAGCGAGGACTTTGGAGCCAGCCCCATGTCCACAAGCTGCTTCTGCCTTGTAAGTGCAGTTGCGGCGGCGCTGGCTTCCGCCTTCGCTTGCTCCAAGAGGGAAGCTGTCGACGCAAAGTCACGACTTGAGATCGTTGCAATTGGAGCGCCGACCTTGACGCTTGCGCCTGGCAGGACGTGGGTTTTGGTGACCGTGCCGGCGAATGGCGCAATGACTGTCGTTATGCCGTCTGGCGCGCGCGTAACCCGCCCAACGAGCTCGGAGAACGCTACGGAATTCGCCTGTTTGACAGTCTGAACCGTGATCCCTAGTCGTTCCACCTGCTGCTGGGACAGGGAAATTTCCGCGAAGTCCTGCGCAAAGGCAGCACCAGTCGAAGCAAGTATGGCTGCCATTACGGCGGCCAGTCTGGTGCGCATGTGCCGTCTCCCACCACTATACACTGGGGCTGGCCTAGACGCGCGGGCTGACGCCTACTTGAATTGATCCTGAAACCAAGCTGACAATCCGAATTCAGCTTCACTTCAGGCGGCAAGCGTAGATGCCTTGGCTGAAGACAAGCGCTGGAGTCTGGATTGCATATCCTGCTGGTGGAAGACGACGACGAACTGGCCTCCCGCCTGGAGCGTGGATTGAGGCAAGCGGGTTTTGTTGTTGAGCGTGCGTCTGACGGGCATGACGGACTTGAGCTCGCCCTGCAGCCGCAGATAGATATGATTGTTTTGGACCTTGGCTTGCCGGGCAAATCGGGTCTGGAGGTGCTCCGCGAGATCCGCAGTCGCGGTATCACGACGTCCGTGCTTGTTCTGACGGCGCGAGGCACCTGGGCCGACAAGATCGGCGGCCTCAATGATGGCGCTGATGACTATCTTACCAAGCCATTTCACCTTCCGGAACTAATTGCACGGTTGAATGCGCTGCGTCGCCGTTCCAGCGGGCACGCGTCGAGCGCACTTGTGTTTGAAGACCTGTCGCTGAATGTCGCTTCGGGCGAAGTAATGCGCAACGGCGAGCCGGTCGATCTGACCGCTCTGGAGCTTCGCATGCTGAAATACTTCATGCACCGCATCCGGCACGTGGTCTCGCAGAGTGATCTTGTCGAGCATCTGTACAACGTCGACGACATGCGTGAGTCCAACACGATCGAAGTCTACATCAGCCGCCTGAGGCGCAAGATTGGATCGGACAAGATCAGAACTATTCGCGGCCTTGGATACAGATTCGGATAGCCATGCAGTTTCCGAACTCACTACGTTTTCGTCTCGCGTTAGCGGCGGGCATTTGGGTCGCCATTGCCATGGTAGCCAGCTTCGTCGTGCTCTCGGCCATCTTTCGCGCGCATGTGACCGAGCAGTTCTATGAAGAACTTGGCGTTCATGTTCAGGAGCTAGAGCGTCTCAACAGCCTTGAGGATGGAGCCACCAATACGCTTCAGGCGCGCTTCAGCGATCCGCGTTACGATCTGCCGCTTTCCGGATACTATTGGGAGGTGCGCAATGCTCAGGGCAGGGGAACAGCCAGCGCCTCGCTAGTCGGACGCAGCATTGGCGAAACTCCCGAAGATGATCGGCAGCCGGGTGAGCTGCATTCTCATCGTATAATGGGGCCCACCGGCCCGCTGCTACTGGTTGAGCTGGCGGTCCCCTCTCTCAAAGGCGATCAAACCTATATCGTCGGGACTGACGAGAAGCACCTCAAACGTGCCGTCGCCGAATTTGATCGTGTGCTTATGCTCAGCCTCGCTGGTCTTGGCGGTGTTCTGGTTGCTTCGGTTCTGGGCTTTGTCACGTTCGGGTTGGCCCCTTTCAACGCTCTTGCGCGAGCCATGAGACGTGTTCGATCCGGCGAGGTCTTGAGCTTGGAGGGACGCTATCCCTCGGAGGTGCAGCCTCTAGTGAACGAACTGAATTCTATGATCGTCGCGCAGCAAGAGTCCCTGCAGCGGGCCCGCGCACACGCGGGCAACCTTGCTCATGGCCTCAAGGGGCCGCTGGCGATCGTTGCTGATGAAGCTTTCCAGCTTGCGGAGGGAGGGCAGGTCTCAGCGAGTGGGGTCATTGCGGAGCAGTGTCGCGCCATGCAGTTGCACATAGATCACCATATCGCGCGCACGCGGGCGCAAGCGATGGCTCGAACACCAGGCACGCGCTCTGATGTCGGAAAGGTTCTGGGGTGTGTAGCGACAGCCCTTTCGCGCCTGCACGCTGGAGGCGGAGTTGCCCTGGATTGCGATGTGCAGCCGGGGTTGTGCTGTGCACTGGATATTCAGGATCTCAACGAGCTTCTGGCCAATCTTGTCGATAATGCATTTAAGTTTGCCACGTCGAAGATAACTATTCGCGCAAGCAAACGGGACGACACTACAGTGAGCATTGCAATTGAAGACGACGGGCCTGGCCTGCCGCCGGAAGCGCACGAGATCGTCTTCTCGCCGGGCGCCAGGCTCGACGAGAGCAAATCTGGGGCAGGCCTCGGCCTGGCCATTGTGCGTGACCTTATTGAATTGTACCGAGGCAAGATCGTCCTGGGTCAGTCGCCTCTCGGCGGTCTGCATGTCCAACTTTTGCTGCCTGTTCCCGCAGCTTGATCGATCGGGTTCGAGGGCAGTGTCAGGGGAATCGGCTTTCTGACCACAGATTTCGCCCCATAGGCTTTTGGGATGAAAGCCAACCCGTTCCGGTACTTCAAGACGTCGCCTGAAGTGATCCGCCCGACGGTGATGATATACACACGGTTCCCGCTGTCTGTCTCAAAGGCCCGTGTGAACCGCCCCAGAGTGACACCCAGGAAGAAGCGCAGGGCCGTCGCATATCCCACGCCATCTGGTCAGGAGGCCGAACCAGCGCGATCGGCTGAACCGGAGTGCATCCGGACGTTCTGGAGGCGCGGTGTCTGGCATGTGACTAGAGATAATGCCTTCTACGGCCACTATCTTGAGGCGCGGCTCGCTCTACATGCTGCGCTCGATACGGAGTTATCGGGAGGCTCGGCGCGCATCGTGTTTGGGCCGCCGCCTTCGGCTGGGGACGATGATGCATCATCGAAGCGCGGGGCGGGACGCAAAATGGAAATACACCAGGAGCACCATATGAGCGCTGAAATCCTATGCGATCTTGATTGGGTCAAAGCGCAGTATGAGCGCGCCAAGCCCGATCAACCGAAAGCCGACAATTCCTTCCGCATCACCTTGGATATTCCGGGAACGGCTCCGTTAACTTTTCTTGTCGGAGAACGAGACGGTGACCAGCTTGCTGCCGAACTCGACGTGTTGTCAGCTATCATCCGCGCGAAGGTCGTGCGTGCCCGTCTGATCGGGTGGCATGCTGTGGCTTAACTGTTCTTCTTAGTCCACGCGATCTAGCCCCGCCAAGGCCACGTTTGCTTTATCCGCCCATCAAGCGTCCGTCGCATGACCGCTCAAGGGGCCGAGGCTTCGCGCCCCCTAAAGACAAGAGGGGGCGCTGCAGGCCGCACCAACCCCTTGCGCGGTCACCGCTGCGCTTGCTTTCCGACCGCTCCAGAGGGGCGTCGCAAACGCGACCCCGGCGGGGCTGATCCCGCGGGATCAGAAGGAACATCGTCATGGACCGCGCATCGTTCGAACTCATCGGCAATGTCGGCAAGCTCGAGATCAAGCCGATCAAGGACGGGAAAAAACTCGCCATCATCTCCCTCGCTACTTCCGAGCGCTGGAAACTCGAATCAGGTGACTGGAACGAGAAGACCTTCTGGCATCGCGTCGCGGTGTTCGTGCCTGCCAAGGTCGCGCTGATCGAAGCCGCCGTCCAGAACGGAACCCGTCTCCGCCTCGTCGGCCAGATCCGTCCGGGCTCCTGGGAAGATGAGCGCGGCAACACCCGTTACTCCGTCGAGTTCGTCGTGACGGGTTTCGGCGAGGTGGAAATCCTCGCCCGCGGCAAGCCGAAGACCGAAGCCGAGCCCGCAGCTCCCGAGGCCGACGCGCCCGCGAAAGCCCGCAAGGCGTCTCGTAAGCAGGCCGCCTGACGGCCGGGCCGGCGGCTCACGCCGCCGGCCACCCGCCTTTTCCAGCAATTCAATTTCTCAAGGAGGTCACCATGGCCGCCAACGCGAACGTGCAATCTCTCCACGACAACGTCACCAACCGCATTATCGACCAGCTTGAACAGGGTTGCTTTCCTTGGGTCCAGCCCTGGGCGTCCTCCGGCGGGACGCCGCTTGGCCTGCCGCAGAATGCTGCGACTGGCCGGATCTATTCTGGGATCAACATCTTGCTGTTGTGGTCGGCGGCCATCGAACAAGGCAGGCCGTCTCAGCGCTGGCTAACCTTCAAGCAGGCGCTCGCCCTCGGCGGCGCTGTTCGCAAGGGCGAAAAAGGCACTATGGTCGTCTATGCAGACACCTTCCTTCCCAAGCTGGAGCGGGATAAGGCGGCTGCCTCCGGCGAGGAGCCGCGGCGCGTCGGCTTCCTCAAGCGCTTCACCGTCTTCCATGTCCAACAGTGCGACGGCATTCCGGCTGATCCCGATGCTACGCCGCTGCCGGGCCGGACGGAGGTGCTGCCGCATGTCGAAGCCGTCATTGCCGCAACTGGGGCCGACATCCGCATCGGGGGCGACATGGCGTTCTATTCGCCGTCGCACGACTTCATCCAGGTTCCGCCGCAGGACGCCTATTTTGAGCCGATAAACTGGTTTCGCACGAAACTGCACGAGCTGACCCATTGGAGTGGCCACCCCTTGCGCCTCAACCGTGATTTCTCCGGCAGGCGGGGCGGTGAGGCCTATGCGCGCGAGGAACTTGTCGCCGAGCTGGGCTCGGCATTTCTGTGCGCCGAACTAGGCGTCGCCCCGACCGTACGCCACGCCGACTATCTCGGCGCCTGGTTGGAAGTGCTGAAGGCCGACAATCGCGCAATCTTCCAGGCCGCGTCGTTGGCGTCAAAAGCCGCCAACTTCGTCATGGGCCGAAATGTCGTCGCCTCGCTCCAGCCCGATCATGTCCCTTAAGTCCTTCAGCCCTTCCTCTACCAACTCAAGCGCATGGTCGCGCCAGTCGAAAGGTCCTTGGACAGCCAACCCAAGCTCGATCTTGGCGAGCGCGCCTTCCGCCGACATCGTTGGCAAAGCGTAGATGGCGCCAGCTTCTTCTTCCAACTCCGGATAGGCAGCCTCGATCCTTTGGTTGAGGATGCGCATGGCGCATGCCTCTGGCATGTCGCTATCGCAGGCTTTGGCGAATGTTTGATCTCGCCGTGTCTTGGCATGAAGAATTGATTCCAGCCTCTGCCATTGCCTTATCATCGACTCGAGCCTGGCTTTCCTGGCGATCCATGATGCAGCTCTTTCCGGTACTGGATCACAAGCCGCGCCGGCCGTGATCGATGCCAGTGCGATCGAGGCGGCGACCGCAGGTTTACGTGCACGGGTGCTTTGCTTTTTTCGCAAGACGATCTCCTCCGAGTAGGATGTCGCCTACCAAATCGACGGTCGCGTTTCGCCCTCATTTCGAGGACGCAGGCAATTTATTGCGAGCGTGCCCGGCTGGGATTGCGCCGCTTCGTGAGGGCGTCGAATAGCGGGGCGGTGAAGTGGCGTCGAACATGGCCGAGGGGGTTTCGACCAGCTTCCT
>Ga0116158_10000806_pt1 | contig 29448 bp, 24 predicted proteins | sample AD_UKC052_MetaG_FD_89883 | JGI IMG/M metagenome (GOLD analysis project Ga0116158, IMG submission 89883) | Active sludge microbial communities of municipal wastewater-treating anaerobic digesters from USA - AD_UKC052_MetaG | ecosystem: Engineered > Bioreactor > Anaerobic > Digestate | place: USA... | reverse complement strand
TCAAAACATCAAAAGAACATTTATTGTAGACGACGATCCTTTTTGGACTGCCATGCTTACCCAAATGCTTACCCAACTTGGCTATACCGGTATATTAACCTTTACCAATGGAAAAGATTGTGTGGACAATCTCCACCTGAACCCGCAACAGATTTTCCTTGATTATCAAATGGAAGATATGGACGGCCTTGAAGTGCTGCAAAAAGTAAAAAGCTACTATCCCGGTATTGGTGTGGTGTTTTGTACGGCGCATGAAGATTTAAGTGTAGCAGTCAGCGCCATGGAAAAGGGCTCGTTTGATTACCTGCTGAAAGCCAATGCCAGTATCAGGGAGGTTTCATCTATTATCGGTCAAATGAAAACTGGAATAGAACGTAACTTATTGAATTAGCATTTAAAACCAACTTAGTATATGCCATTTACACTTGCACATCCGGCCATTGTGCTGCCCCTTACCCGGTTGCCCTACCGGCTTTCGCTTACGGCCCTTGTAGCCGGCAGCATAGTGCCCGATTTCGAATTTTTTCTGCAAATGCGCGAAGTGGAAAATATGGGTCACAAATGGTATGGGATTTTCTTGTTTGATTTTCCGCTGGCTTTATTGTTTTGCTTTTTGTTTCACAACCTGCTGAAGACTTCCCTGGTTTCAAACCTTCCTGCGTACTACAAAAACAGGTTTACCCCGATGGTTGGATTTAATTGGAACCAATATGCCAAAGGAAACCCGGTGAATGTTGTTGTTTCCATATTTACAGGTATTGCTACCCATATTTTCTGGGACGGATTTACCCATTTTGATGGCTTTTTTGTTGAATGGTTACCATTTCTGCAAATGCAAGCCGGATTTGGTAAGCTTGAAATGCCGGTTTATTTTCTTTTACAAATACTTTTCAGCTTGCTGGGTATCCGGGTTATTCAAAAGGCGGTTCATGCCTTACCCGAACACAACAACGGTTCTGCATCTGAAGCAATTGTGGTTTACTGGCCACTGTATTCCATTTTATTAGCGGTTATTCTGCTGATCCGCCTGGCTGGCTGGCCTCAGTACAATTCGTTTTGGGGTGTATTTATGGCGGTTATGGGCGGTATCTGCTATGCATGGCTGCTGGTTTCATTTTTTACTTATTTCTATTCACCAAAAAAAATATCCAAATGATTTTTTCTACTAGTTCATTTTCCCATGCCGGACAAAAAGGCACCAATTGCTCCATTAAAGGGCTGAAAAAAATTACATCAGGCGAAGCAACGGCCCTCCGCGCCTTTATTTCAAAGATAGCACCTGGCGATTTTGAGAAAATTTACCTCGATGTTACCGGTGTGGAAGAAGCCGACCTCTCCGGCATAAATGAAATCATTCATGCCCACTATTCCCTTCAAAAAATGAACCTGCCATTGGTGTTGATTTACCGCCGCGGTTCGGTTATTGAAAAATGGATTGCTACTACCGGTATGAACGTTTATTTACAAACTGCCCTATTACCTGCTGCTTAAATTATTAAAACGGTTGATCATGAAGAATTTTGCCATCATTTTATGCTTTGTTTTATCGGTTACCGGGTTGGTTGCCTCTGCACAAGGAACCTCCGGTGTTATTAATGCTGCTGAAAGGGAGCAATCTATACAAAGGGCATTGGAATGGCGCAGGCAGGAAAACTATGCTGCTGCCGTACAGGTACTCGATAGCGTATTGGCCATAAATAAATCAGATGCGCCATTATTGCTGCTAAAAGGCGATCTGATGCTGCAAAGCAGGCGTTTTGACGAAGCAGCTAAGGTGTATAAGCAATTGCTGCCCCTTGAATATGAAACGACCATCGCAAGGATTAACCTGTCCTATGCATTATTTATGAACCATAAGCCGGCAAAAGCGCTTGAATTTGCACAAATGGCCTGGCAAAAAGACCCCTCCAACGCAAATGCAGTGGTAAACTATTTTAATGCCCTGTTGTGGAACATGAAAACCAACGAAGCATCCGTTTTTCTGCAGCAGCAGGATTCATTATTGACAAAGCAGCAGCAATTGGTGCTAAAGGCAAGGCTTTTCACCACTTCGGGGAATTACGAGGAAGGGCTGAAATACTACGATAGCCTGGTAAAAACATACCCCGATAAATATTATGTGCAGGAGTATGCCGAAGTACTGCTTGGCAAAAGGGAAGTAAAGCAATCGGAAACCACTATGCAAACGGCCAAAGCGCTGTTTACCCCAGGTGAGTTCAAAGCTTATCAGCAAAAGCTCGAAGCAAGCAAGCAGCAAAATGCCGGAACCGAGTTTATGTATTTTAAAGATGTAGCCGGCAATGTGCGCATTGAAAACAGCGTATGGTGGCAGCAGGCCGAAGAAAAAAGGTTTCGGCTCAGGTTGAGTGGCGGTCTTTCGTCTGTTTCATCACCCGGACAGGAAAAAACCACAGCACAGTTTGGCCATATATCCATCACCGAAAGATGGAACCGGTCGCTGAGTGGCGAAAGCGATATTCATTTTCAGTTTATTCAGCCGGGATCAAGTCCGGGGTTTTCAGCCGTTACAGGCAGGCAAACCCTGCAATATCAGCCAAACGACCGCAGGATGGTTGGTGCATTTTACAGTTCGGAAATCCTCAACTTTACCGCATCACTGCTTGAAAAAAATATCCGCAGCCACAATGCAGGATATGTAACCCACCTGATGATGAATGGTAAAACCGGCTTTTTCTCGCAGGGCAGTGTGGGAAAACTCACCGACGGAAACACAAGGTATTCCGTATTTGGCTCGGTTTACCATTTATTGCGCACCGAACCTACCCTTAAAGGCGGTATCAACTTTTCAGCCCTGCATTATTCAGATCAAAGTTCTAAAGAATACTTTTCTCCCAACCGGTACCTGAATGCCGAAGTTTTTGGTGATTTCAGTACCCCATTACCCAAATTTTCTAAATTTTATTTGATGACGCAGGCTGCCGCCGGCATGCAGCAAATTGAAAAGGAAGCATTGGAACCTTCCTTCCGTTTTCAGGCAGAATTGGGTTTTCGCCTGCCGCATGTTGAAACAGCGGTAAAATACCAAACGAGCAATGTGGCATCTAATACAGGTACAGGTTATTCTTTTAACTGGTATACGTTCAGGGTTTTGGTTAAGTGGTAGGGATGGCTGCTTTTGCTTTTCTTCTCCCGGGACTCTTCTGTTGACTGCTTTAGCTTGAAGCCCCGGCAATGGGCAAAAAATACCTTTTACCATATAGAAAGGCTGCACATTTATTTTTTGTAGAGCGATTACTTGAAAATAAAAATTAGGAAAAGTTTGGAAATCTCTATTCTTTTCCTAATTTTGTAGGGTAATTACTCAATAATAAATTTGACAAAACAGATAAAAGATATCGCCAACATTCAAACAGGACTCTTTGCCAAGCCTTCCGGCAAGGGCGAAGTAGTTTATTTGCAGGCAAGGCATTTCGATGAAAACGGACAATTATTGGCTGCCCTTCATCCCGACCTTATGGCTGATGAAATAGCCGAAAAGCACCTGCTAAAACCCGGTGATGTGCTGTTTGCAGCGAAAGGTACCAAAAATTTTGCAACCGTTTATAACCATCATAACGAACCGGCAGTGGCTTCCACATCCTTCTTTGTTTTCCGGTTGAAAGACGAAGACCTACTACCGGAATACCTCTGTTGGTTCCTTAACAGCCATGCTACACAAACCCTGTTAAAAGGTCAGGCAATAGGTACTTCCATTGTTTCTATTTCAAAAGCTGTTTTGGAGGCTTTGGAAATACGGGTCCCCAATATTAAAACCCAAAAGGCAATACTTGAAATTGCAAACCTTCGAAGCAAAGAAAAATCACTAAAATTGGACATTGAAAACCTGCGCGACAAACTCATTCAACATCAGATAAACAAAGCAATCAATACATAATTTATGGCCAAAATAACCCAGAAAGACATCAACGATGCCGTTTGGAAAGCCTGCGACACCTTCAGGGGCAGCATTGACCCAAGCGTTTACAAGGACTATGTGCTTACCATGCTGTTTTTAAAATACCTGAGCGATGTGCACGACGATAAATATGAAGCACACCTGAAAAAATACAGTGGCGATAAGGAACGAGCCGACCGGGCCATGAAACATGAGCGCTTTGTGGTGCCGCATCAAAGCCATTTTAAATTTCTTTTCGAATCGCGCAACGAACCCAATATTGGCGAACTCATCAATATTGCCCTGACCGACCTGGAAGAGGCCAACCGGGAGAAACTTTACAGCGAAGACGGGGCTGGTATTTTCCAGAACATTGACTTTAACAGCAGCAAGCTGGGGGAACCAAAGGATAAAAATACCCGGCTGAAAAACCTGTTGCTCGATTTTAATAAGGAAGCCCTCGACCTGCGCCCCTCGCATATAGCAGGAAACGATATTATTGGCGGCGCTTATGAATACCTGATTGCCAACTTTGCAAGTGATGCCGGTAAAAAAGCCGGAGAATTTTACACGCCGGGTGAAGTATCTACCCTATTGGCCAAACTAACCCACTCAAAACCCGGTTCACGCATATGTGACCCAACCTGTGGCTCCGGTTCGCTGCTCATTAAAGCGGGCCAGGAAGTAGGCTCTGATAATTTCTCACTCTACGGGCAGGAGGCCAATGGCAGTACCTGGGCCCTTGCCGTGATGAATATGTTTTTGCATGGTTTTGATAATGCCACCATCCGCTGGGGCGACACCATCCGTAACCCCAAACTAAAGGAAGGCGATACGCTGATGAAGTTTGATACCGTAGTGGCAAACCCGCCATTTTCGCTGGATAAATGGGGAAAGGTAGAAGACAAGGAAGGCGATAAAACCACCATTTCGTGGGATCCGGAATCGGATAAATACAACCGGTTTTGGCGGGGTGTGCCACCCAAAAGCAAGGGCGACTGGGCCTTTATCAGCCACATGATAGAAACACTGAATGAACAGGGCAAAGCCGGGGTGGTAGTACCGCATGGCGTATTGTTCCGTGGCAGCAGCGAAGGACGGATAAGACAGCGCACCATTGAAGAAAACCTGCTCGAAGCCGTGATTGGCTTACCCGCCAACCTGTTTTTTGGTACAGGTATTCCGGCTGCCATTCTCATTTTCAACAAGCAAAAAAGCAGCAACCACTTTTTATTTATTGATGCCAGCAAACATTACGAAAGCGCCAAAAACCAAAACAGGCTGCGGGCAGGCGATATTGACCAAATTGTGAACACCTGCCGCGATTTTGCAGCCGGTAAACTGCCCCCCGGTGTGGCAGAAGACAAATTTAGCTATGTGGCCACGTTTGAGGAAATACAGGAGAACGACTTTAACCTGAATATCCCCCGCTACGTGGATACGTTTGAGGAAGAAGCCGAAGTGGATATAGCTGCGGTGCAACAGGAGATTGACAAGCTAGAGAATGAGTTGAAAACAGTGCAAGCGGAAATGAACAAGTATTTGAATGAACTGATTTAAACCAGAAATAATGCTAAACGTATTTGATAAAGTTGACGAATTGGTATCCGAATTAAATTCACATTTGCCTATAACTCCCCAACATCAGAAAAAGCTGGATAAAAAATTCCGCCTGGAGTTTAATTATAATTCAAACCATATAGAAGGTAATACGCTAACCTACGGAGAAACGGAATTGCTATTACTGTTTGATGATACGAAAGGCAATCATACTTTGCGGGAGTATGAAGAAATGAAAGCGCACGATGTTGCCTGGCAGTTGATAGAAGAATGGGCTAAAGACGCCGAACGCCCATTGACAGAGCAAAATATTAAAAACCTAAATGAGGTTATTTTAGTACGACCCTTTTGGAAAGAAGCGATAACGCCTGACGGTCAAGCAACAAGGCGACAAATAAAAGTAGGTGATTATAAAGCACAACCAAATTCTGTTCGGTTAGCAAATGGTGAAATATTTGAATACGCTTCGCCTTTAGAAACACCTATACAGATGCAGGAACTGATTGATTGGTATAGATCAGAGGAAAAAAAAATGCATCCTGTAACCTTGGCAGCAATGCTACATTATAAATTTGTTCGTATTCATCCTTTTGACGATGGTAATGGCAGAGTATCCCGCCTGTTGATGAATTATGTATTATTGAGAAACGGCTTTCCCCCTGTAATTATTAAATCTTCCGATAAAGTCAAATATTTAAATAATTTACACCAGGCAGATATTGGGGACTATGCTCCCTTTATTGAGTATGTAGCTGAGCAACTGATCTGGTCGCTGGAAATTTCCATTAAAGCCGCTAAAGGTGAAAGTATTGAAGAGCAAGGAGACCTCGACAAACGCCTGGCCATGCTTGAAAAAGAATTAGAAGCAGTTGACCCGAACGAAGAAGTCAAATTAAGATATAGTAAAGAAGTGTTTGTTGATATTTTTTATTCCTGGGTACGCAATTTGATTAAAGCTTCAGTACCTGAAATTCAAAAATTTAATAGGTTTTTTACTGGAATGAGTCACTACATTCAGTTGGCAAATGGTTTTTCCTCCACCCAATTCACAAATGAAACACCTGATGAAATTATAGAAAAGCTGGAAAACCAATTCGTTGGTAATAAAAACCATTTCCAGGAATTTGAATCCCTCTCGCGCATTAATACTCAGTACGGAACACTCATTAAAGGGGGATTAAAAACCTTTGGATGCAACTATAGTATAGAAATAAAATTTTACACCATAAAATACGAAGTATTTGTAGATGAATTTGTAGAGGAAGGAAAAGCACGTAACCAAGTTATGCTTTTTGAAAGATTGCTACACAAGCCACTGACGGAGACCGAAATTCAACTGGTAGTAAAATACCTGACAGATGCAATTTTCGAGCATATTGATTATAACACCAAGATAAAAGGATTGAGATAATGGCAGCAGAAACTAAAAATACCAAAGCTTTTTACAATACCGAAATCCCAAGTGATTGGAAGGTTGAAAAATCAGGATTGGTCCTAAAGTATTTTGGAGGAAATGCATTTAGTAGTGATGATGCCTGTACTGAAGGTGTTAAATGGCTAAAAATTGCGAATGTAGGAGTAGAAGCGACAAAGTGGAATGATGTTTCTTTTCTTCCTTATAATTTCATTGAACTTCATAAGAAATATTTACTTAAAGATGGCGATGTAGTTATGGCATTGACACGACCAATTCTGGATGGAAAATTGAAAATCGCTAAAGTTCAAAAAGATGACGAACCTTGTTTACTTAATCAAAGAGTGGCAAAACTTATTCCAAAGGGCAGTGTCGTTATTTCATTCTTGTACTATTTCCTACAAACTCCATACTATGTTTACATGATGGAGATAGCCATGGCTGGGACTGATCCGCCTAATATTGGAAATGGTGATTTAGAGAAAATAAAAATCCCAATCCCACCCCTTCCCGAGCAACGCGCCATAGCCCAGGTACTCAGCACGGCAGATACCGCCATCCACACCACAGAAAAAATTATAGCCCAAAAGGAACTCCGCAAGAAATGGCTGATGCAACAATTGCTTACGGGGAAGAAACAGTTGAAGGGGTTTGGTGGGGAGTGGAAGGAAAAGAAATTGAGTGATATATTTGAAAGAGTTACAAGAAAAAACACGGAAGGAAATACAACTGTTGTCACTATTTCAGCACAAAGAGGATTTGTTCGTCAAACTGATTTTTTCAATAAGAACATAGCTAGTGAAATTACTGACAATTATTTCTTGGTTGAAAAAGGAGAGTTCTGCTATAATAAAAGTTACTCAAACGGTTATCCCTGGGGAGCAACAAAGAGGCTAAATGATTTTGATAAAGCAGTTGTAACCACCCTTTATATCTGCTTTGGCGTTAAGAATCAGAAGAAAACCAATCCTGAATATTTCGAACAATTCTTTGGTGCAAACCACCTTGATAAAGGCTTAACAAAGATTGCACATGAAGGTGGCAGGGCTCATGGTTTATTGAATGTAACTCCTTCTGATTTCTTTTCCTTAAAAATTACTGTTCCATCATACGAAGAACAAACCGCCATTGCACAAGTGTTGCAAGCGGCAGATAAAGAAATCAGCCTGCTGAAAGCCAAAGCGGAGAAGTTGAGGGAGCAGAAAAAGGGGTTGATGCAGGTGTTGTTAACAGGGAAAATAAGACTAAAATATAGACTATGAAAGCAATTGGGATCCAAATAGAAGGTGACGAAGCCATTCTTGTGGTGTTGAGCAAAGATGTAAACGGTATAATTACCCAAACGGACGAGTGTGTTAGATTTAACATTACTGATCATACAATTTCATCTCAGGTTCAGCAATTTAGAGACCTGGTAAATAGTACATTTGATTTAATTATGCCTACGATTATCGGTATTAAAATGCGTAATGCAAAAGCAAAAGAACGAGGTAATGTAAGACCTCCTTCGCCAATATCATTCAAATTGGAAGGAATTATTCAATTGTATTCCAAATGTAACATTGATTTTGTATGGCCGCAAACGATCACAGCTTTTAAAAAGAAGAATGGCTCCTTCCCTTCTTCGAAAAACAAGTATCAGCAGGATGCCTTCGATACTGCCTATTATTTATTAACGAAATAGAAAGATATGGACTTAAAAGACGAAGATTGCGTTGAAACGATTAGGCAATTTGTCAGAAATAATCCTGACATTGAAGTGTATGATTATATCCGGAGAGGATGTAATGGCGATGTTTATTTTGGTAAGAGAAAAAAAATTGGTGATGATGTAGTTCTTAAGTTTTATTGGTCACACCCAAATTATGACGCAACAGAAGAGTGTGTAATACTTCATAAAATTAAAAGTGATAACGTTTTAGAGATTAAAGAGTGTCATTTTCTTCCACCTAGTTTCGCATATTTCCTTACTCCTAAAATATCAGGCGGGGATTTACAAGGAGTAATTGATGCAAAACCAGTTTCTTCAAGACAAGCATTAGAAATAGTAGCAGGTATTTTGATGGGCTTGACTGAGTTGCATTCGAATCATTGTTTAGTACATAGAGATTTAAAGCCCGGAAATATATTAATTGATGCTGATACCAACAGACCTATAATTGCTGATTTGGGTGCTGTTAAAAAAATAGACAAAGCAAACGGGTTTGTTACAGCTTCAAAATCCACCTATTTGTATCTTCCGCCAGAATCAGTAAAAAATAATGAGTACTATTTTGAATCAGACATATATCAAGTCGGCATTATCCTATTTCAATTGCTAAATGGCTTTTTTCCTATCAACGAGCCTATGAAATGGATGTCAAATAGAGAAGAAAGTAAAATGATTTCCATAAGAAACTCTATTCAGCGTGGGGCTAAGTTTGAAGAAATAATTGGCAATAGAATTACTAAAGGCACTTTAATAAATTCATCAACTTTACCCAAACATCTTGATGGAATTTATAAACGGATCATTGATAAAGCAACTCATTTAAACCATAAACTGAGATATAAAAATCCTGCTTTCTTTTTAAAGGAAATTCATAAGGCTTTAAGAGAAACTCCTGAGTATATGGTTGAAAATGACTTATTAAATGTAAGTCATGAAAATGGTAAGAAATATCGAATATTCCAAAATAGAAAGGGTTATTACTTAATTGAACAACTTGTAGCAAATAATAAATGGCATAAAAAGAATGGCCATAATGGAAAGCTGGAATCTGTATTGCTTATTGCTAGAATAAATTAGTGTTTGATGACACACCCATCTTCAAAAGAACATATTTGCCACATTCCTGCATTGCGAATGTGGGTGAATCTGGGCTCCAAAGGTTTAATAAATCAAAATTCCACAATAAAGCTGACCACTTTAATGTGCAAATAGTAAAAATATAATGGCTATGACCATGGCAGAATTAAAATACATCCTCGAAAAACTTCGCAATCTCACTGCAGAGAATGAAGTTGTGGAGTTTAAGGAAGCTAAAAATGGGTATGACTTTGCGAAGCTTGGCAAATACTTTTCTGCCTTATGCAATGAAGCTAACCTGAAAGGTAGGCCTTATGCATGGCTGGTATTTGGTGTGGAAAACAACAGGCACCATATTGTTGGAAGCCAGTTTCGCCCACAACGAAAGGATTTGGATAGCCTGAAAAGCGAGATTGCCAATAAAACCACAAATAGAATCACATTTATTGAAATCTATGAACTGAACGAGCCGGAAGGTCGGGTAGTCATGTTCCAGATTCCTGCTGCACCCAAAGGATTCCCTATTGCCTTCGATGGGCACTATTACGGTAGGGATGATGAAGAGCTTTCGCCTTTAAATCTGGAAGAAATAGAGCGAATCCGAGCTCAAGCTACCACAGAAGACTGGAGTGCAGGCATTGTGCCCGACGCTTCTATAAAAGATTTAGATGATGAAGCCATTGCTTTGGCAAGAAGGAACTACAAGAATAAATTTCCCGAAAAGGCCGAAGAGGTGGATGCCTGGGATGATATCACTTTTTTGAACAAGGCAAAAATTACTATCAAAGGAAAAATTACGAGAACCACCATTATTCTGTTAGGCAAGGAAGAATCCGATCATTTTATTAATCCGGCCGAAGCGAAAATTCGTTGGCTGCTGAAAGATGCCAATAGGAGCGAAAAAGACTATGCCATCATTGGTTGTCCCATGATTTTGGCAGTAGATAAAGTATATGCGAAAATCCGCAACCTGAAATACCGCTACATCAAAGAAGGAACACTTTTCCCAGATGAGGTTAATCAATACGAGCCTTACTCGATTCGTGAGGCATTAAACAACTGCATAGCCCATCAGGATTATACCAAGCATGGTCGAATCAATGTAGTAGAAATGGACGACCAATTGATTTTTACGAACTATGGTTCATTTATTCCGGGTAGTGTGGAGAAGGTTGTAAAAGAAGATGCTCCCGAAGAACATTACCGCAATAGGTTTTTAGCTGCTGCAATGTTTAACCTTAAAATGGTAGATACAGCCGGAGGGGGAATTAAAAAGATTTTCAATTTTCAACGAGAACGCTTTTTCCCTATGCCCGACTATGACTTTTCCGGTGGAAAGGTAAAGGTGACCATTTCAGGAAAGATATTAGATATAGATTATGCCCGGCTTTTAGCAAGAAACAAAGACCTGACTTTGGAAGAAATCATCATGCTGGACAAAGTGCAAAAGAAACAGATGTTAACTGAATTTGAGGAAAAGCACCTGAAAAGCAAAAAATTAATTGAAGGCAGAAAGCCCAATTATTACATAGGATTGAAAGTAGCCGAGAAAACCGGGCAAAAAGCAGCCTATTCAAAAAACCGGGCATTTGATAAGAGCTATTACCTGGATTTAATAGAGAAAGCAATTAGAGAACATTCAAGCTTGGAAAGAAGTGAAGTTGATGAGTTGCTATGGAATAAACTACCAGAGTGGATGGAAGAGAAACAGAAGAAGATTAAGATAAACAACTTGTTATCAGAATTGAGAAAGAAGGGCAGAATTGTAAATGAAGGAACAGATACTAAACCTAATTGGGTACTTGTAACCTCTAATAGTGATAAAACCAATTAGAAGAACTATTAGAGATTTAATTAGAGATGTTATTAGAAGAAATGAATAAGCAGTTAATTATCTATTTGCTACAAAAGATTCTCTATAAGCAGGAGATTATAGAGATGAAGAAAGTGCGGAAAGAAATAGTGGTATTCTTTGTATTGCAGCTGCAAGAGATGGTGTTATTCCCGAAGACAAGGCACAAAGCGCTGAAATACAGCTACTTGCATCTTTTTTGGCTTGAGTTTCAATTCTCTGTATCGGGCTCCGGATTCTTTGTATTGGCTCCGGAAGCGGCAAATTTCAATTCTCTGTATCGGGCATCTTATTCTCTAAAAATTAGAAGTAATGGAAACACCTGGTTTCAAAGAAGACTATTGCAGTCAGGTTCAGGCATTCCCAAATGCTAGTGAATTTGGATGGCAACTACTTATCAAAAAAACTGGAGAAAGCCACAAGAAATGCACAAGAATCAACAAAATGAAAAATCAAAATAAAATATAACTAATTAATATTCAATTATTTAACTGTTTTACAATCCTCAAGAAAGCCACAAAATGACATGTAATGCCGATTAAAATCCAATACGCCTCCGATCTCCACCTCGAATTTCCTGCCAACAGGGAATTCTTAAAACTGCATCCCTTGCAGCCGGCGGGAGAAGTATTGGTATTGGCCGGTGATATTGTGCCTTTTGCCATAATGGATAAGCACAGGGATTTTTTCACCCGGCTTGGCGATCAGTTTGAACAGGTGTATTGGCTGCCCGGCAACCACGAGTATTACAGCTACGATGCTTCCAAAAAGTACGGCCCGCTACAGGAAGAAATAGCCGGCAATGTTTCACTTGTCAATAATGTTTCCATCCTGCATCAGGGTGTAAAACTCATTTTCTCCACCCTCTGGAGCAACATAAGTCCGGCGCACGAATGGGAGATCGAAAGGGGGATGAATGATTTCCGCGTAATCAGGTTTGGTGATTTTCGATTTTCAGCCCAATGGTATAATCAACTGCATGCCGAAAGTCTTACCTTTCTGAAGCAGGAAGTTGAAGAATCGGGAGAAGGGCAAATTTTGGTGTTTACCCACCATTGCCCCACTTTTATGAACTACCCCGAACAGTATAAAGGGGATGTGCTGAACGAAGCTTTTGCCGTGGAGTTGTTCGACCTGATTGAAGCATCGCCAATTGATTATTGGGTTTATGGGCATCACCATACCAATACGCCGGAATTTGCCATTGGAAAAACGAGGCTTTTGACCAATCAGTTGGGTTATGTGCAGCAAAACGAGCATACTTTATTTGAACCCGGAAAATATATTGCGTTATGAGGTTAATGAGCAAAATAGGGCATTTATTACCCATGATATCCTGCTCATGTAAAGAAAATGGACAAATTCTATACATGACAATCCAAACATGTAAAGAAAACCGCACTTTTCTATACATGTCATTGTTCACTTTTCCCTTTTCACCATTCATTCAATAAAATGGACACACCAAGCTTTAAAGAAGACCATATCAGCCAGATCCCTGCCTTACAGATGCTGGTGAATTTGGGTTATACCTATTTAAGTCCGGCAGAAGCCGAACGGCTGCGGGGTGGCAAAACCACCAATGTGTTACTGGAAGATGTGCTACGTAAGCAGTTGAAGGAAATCAACAGCATCAGGGTAAGCGCCACCAAAACCAGCATTTTTACCGATGAAAATATTGATAAGGGCATTCTGGCATTGAAAAACCTGCCCATGAACGAAGGCTATATTGCCGCATGCGAAAAGGCATACAACCTGCTTACCCTTGGTCAGGCATTGGAGCAAACCGTGGATGGCGATAAAAAAAGTTTTACGCTGCAATACATTGACTGGAAAAACATCGGCAACAATGTATTTCATGTAACCGAAGAATTCAGCGTAATGCGCAGCACAAGCAAGGAGCATTACCGTCCCGATTTGGTGCTTTTTGTGAATGGGATTCCGCTTTGCATTATTGAGTGCAAGCGGCCGGATATGAAAGAACCGCTGAAACAGGCCATCAGTCAGCATATACGCAGTCAGCAGGAAGACGGCATCCGCAATTTGTACGTGTATACGCAAATCACGTTAAGCATAGCCACTCAGGAAGCTGCTTATGCCACCAATGCTGCCCCCGAAAAGTTTTGGGCAAAATGGAAAGAGCAATTTACCAGTGAGGAAGAAGGCAATCTTTTTTACAAGGACTTGTATAAATTAAAGAATGAACCCCTCGACCAAAAGCAGAAAGACAAATTATTCGGGGAACGCTTTGGGTATGTACGCCAATACTTTGATGCGCTGGAAACCGAGAATATTTTGCCCACCATCCAGGATGAATACCTGTATGGTTTATGCCGTCCGGAAAGATTGATGAATTTAATATTCAGTTTTGTTTTGTTCGACAATGGTGAGAAGAAAATTGCCCGTTACCAGCAGTTTTTTGCCATCAAAAAATCTATGCAGCGGATTAAGCATATTGAAAACGGCAAACGAAAAGGTGGTGTAATCTGGCACACGCAGGGGAGTGGCAAATCACTAACCATGGTCATGCTGGCACAGGCTATTGCCATGGAGCAATCCATTCGTAACCCGAAAATTGTATTGGTAACCGACCGAACCGATTTGGATAATCAAATTACCGGCACCTTCCGCAAATGTGGCAGGTTTGTAGAAAATGCCACTACCGGGCAGCGTTTGGTAGAATTATTGGAAAACAAAAGCGATGCAGTAGTAACCACCATCATCAACAAGTTTGTGGCAGCGGTTAAAAAAATTACCAGGCCGCTTGAAAGCCACGACATATTTGTGTTGGTGGATGAGGGCCACCGAACCCAGCATGGTACATTCAATATTGATATGCAGAAAACATTGCCCAATGCCTGCTTTATCGCCATGACCGGAACGCCGCTTTTCAAAAAAGATAAGAGCACGGCGGCTAAGTTTGGAGGCATTATTGACGCCTACACTGTAAACCAGGCTGTTGCGGATAAAGCAGTGGTTCCTTTACTATATGAGGGCAGGTTGGCTTTGCAAAACGTTAATGCCAGCCCCATTGATACCTTTTTTGGCATGGTATCAGAACCATTGACCGATTACCAAAAAGCGGACATTAAAAAGAAGTTTGCCCGATACGACCACCTGAATTCAGCCGAACAGAAAATGCGGATGATAGCCTGGGACATCAGCTATCATTACCGTGATAACTGGCAGGGGAGTACACCATTCAAAGGTCAATTGGTTTGCGATAAAAAAGTGAATGCCATCAAATACAAGGAATATTTAGATGAAATTGGTATTGTAAGTAGTGAAGTTTTGATTTCTTCTATTGACGAACGGGAAGGCGAAGAAAGTGCCTATGAAAAATCGCCCGAAAAAGTTAACCAATTTTGGAAAAGGATGATGGACGAACATGGTAATGCAAAAAACTATGAGAAAAACATCATCAGCCGATTCAAAAATCAAAAAGACCCCGAAATTATTATTGTAGTAGATAAATTGCTTACCGGGTTCGATGAGCCTAAGAATACCGTGCTCTACCTCACCAGGAATTTGCAGGGTCACAAACTTTTACAAGCCATTGCCCGGGTAAACCGCATTTATCAGGACAAAGAGTTTGGCTATATTATTGACTATTATGGGGTAATTGAAAACCTGGATGATGCATTGAAGATGTATTCAACCTTTGAGGATTTTGACGAAGAGGACCTTGCGGGTACCCTGACCAATATTGCAGATGAAATAAATAAACTGCCCCAAAAACATTCTGACCTTTGGGATATTTTTAAAACCATTTCCAATAAAAGGGATGCAGAAGCCTATCAGCAATTACTGAAAGATGAAGCTGTCAGGGTTTTATTTTACGATAAACTTGCAGCGTTTGCCAAGAGTTTAAAACTGGCGTTGTCTTCTATCCAATTCCATAATACCGTTGAGGAGAAAACAATCAATCGCTACAAGGAAGACCTGGCCATGTTCCTGAAACTCCGTTTGGCAGTAGTGGAAAGGTACAGCGATGAAATTGACTACAAACAGTATGAGGGTCAAATTCAAAAATTGATTGATACGCACATCACCACTGAAAAAATTGAAACCATTACAGAACTGGTAAACATTTTTGATAAAGAAAAATTTCAGCAGGAATTGGAAAGCACCACGGGTAAAGTGGCAAAGGCCGATAAGATTGCGAGCAGAACCGCAAGGCATATCAGTGAGAAGATGGATGAAGACCCGGCTTTTTACAAGAAGTTTTCTCAAATGCTCAAAGAAACCATTGCCGACTATGAGGCCAAACGTATCAACGAAGCACAATACCTGAGTAAGGTTAACGAAATCATGAATAATGTGTTGGCTCACACAGACAATGACATCCCTGAGCAACTAAGAACAAGAGATGTGGCCAAAGCATTTTATGGTTTGACGGTTGAAGCGCTTACTGCAAAAATCCAGGACGATATTATCAGAAAAGCAGTTTCTATCCAAACCGCTTTGCAAATAGACGACCTGGTAAAGCAATCGGTATTGGACAACGGCAAACCCATTATTGACTGGCAATATAAAACCAACATTACGGGTAAACTGCTGATTGAAATTGGCGACTACCTGATTGATGAAGTAAGGGACAAATACAATTTGGACTTATCCTTCAAAGAAATGGACAAGATTGCCGAAGATTGCATTGAAGTAGCTAAATTACGTTACAAGTAATGACAGAAGCGATAGAATTCGGAAGCAGAATCATAATGTTTCGCCTTGAATTTTCAGACAGGAAATCACTGGGCATTACCGTAACGCCTGAACTGGAAGTTTTGGTTAAGGCGCCTGTAGGAACTTCTTTAGAAAAGGTGAAGGAGAAAATCAAAAAGAAAGCTCCCTGGATAATCAAACAACAAAGCTTTTTTCTTTCCTTCCAACCAAGGACAACCAAACGAAAATTTATAAGCGGCGAAACATATTTGTACCTTGGCAGACAATACCGGTTGAAAGTGATTAGCGATCTGGCTGACGTAAAACATGAAGAGGTAAAATTAAAGGGGCAGTTTATTGAAGTTTATACAATTGAAAAAGTCCGGACAAAGGAACTGTTAGAAAAATGGTATCTGGAAAAAGCAAAGGAAAAACTACCAAAAATGGCTAAAGAAATGTTTGATGCTTTTGCAGCCCGCAAAAACTTATCACTTTTACCATTTCAATTTTCACTCAGAAACATGTCCACCCGCTGGGGAAGTTGTACATCAAAAGGGAGAATCATTTTAAATCCTGAATTGATAAAAGCACCGAAAGGGTGCATTGAGTATGTCATTATTCATGAGCTTTGCCATCTTATATATCACGACCACACACAAAAATTCCTTGATTTGCAAACCAGGGAAATGAACGATTGGGAAAAGTGGAAAATGAAATTGGAGAAATTATTAGCATGATTTTGCTCTACACCTAAGCACCCGCTTTTTTAAAAGGCAATTGTTTAAGGATTTTCTTCACCTTTCTAAAGAGTCGGCTTTTCTCTTTCACTTTTGCCATGACTAATAATTTATCCAACGACAAGTCTACGGTTTATTTTTCTTTATATGCAATTAGTATAAAAAGGGTATTTTATATGCGCCTTCCTTATTTCACCCCAACCTTTGCTGCTTTAAATGTAAAAAATTTTTGCAGCAGAAAATTGAACGAAAGAACGATTAAGGTTGACATAATTTTTGCTACTGTAGGGTGCACATGCAATAATTCAATCATGGCCAGCATGAGCAAATAATCCGTTAGCAATCCTTGCAGCACCACCAGGAAGTATTTGATAAGCTGCTTTCCACTATCCGTAGTTGCTGATTGCTGAAAGGCGAGGTTTTTAGCCAGCCAAAATCCGGTGGGAACGGTGGCTATAAATGCAAGCAGTAAACCAACGGTGTATGAGGCTATCACAATCCCGCTGGAACCCAATTGAATTTGTAATGGTAAAAATTGATATAAAACGGCAAAAAGCAGGATATTCAGGCCAGTGTTGATTGCGCCAACGGCTAAGTAGGCATATACATCAAAAGGCAACCATTTTTTAACCAACGGATAGAACAGGTTGAGCAACTGTTGGAGCAGCGATTTGATCATCAGCTTTTATTTTTTGGGTGTTTTTATTTAAAAGTGTTTTTGCATGTAACAGGTACCATTGCGCCAGTTCATTCATGGGTAGGCCTTTTGCGGCTGCATAGTTCATATCTTCATATCGCCTGCGCTCAGCCGGGTTCTCCATCAGGCGTGCAACAGCGGCTGCAAGGCTTGCGGAGTTATCGGTTTCAAAGTAGGCGCCACCGTAACCTTCTTCATCCACTACTCTCTCCAGGTCGTCAATACGGGGCAGCACGCATGCACGGGCATAGCTGCCTGCCTGATGCAATATGCCCGAACTGCCGGTGGTGGTGGTATAGGGAAAAATAACCAGGGTGCTTGCTTTAAAAATACCTTCTACGTCTTCTTCGGCCACATACCCGGTAAACTCAATGTTCTTCATGCTGCTGTACCGTTTTTTCACCCCGTCAAGGTAGCCTTTTACATTGGGGTTATCGGTACCGGCAATGGTGGCCTTAAACTTTTGGGCAGGATATTGCTGCTCCAGTATTTTCATGGCTTCAAGCAATACTTCTACTTTTTTATAGGTGCCAAATTTGCCGAAAGCCATCAAATTAATTTCAGGTAAAGTATCGGGTAAATAGCTTCTTTCGGGCAGTTCGAAGTTGCCATGCGGCATCAGGATTACGTTATTGGCTTTATACTTTTCGCGGATGATATCTACGTATTGTGAAATGGTTAAACCCACTAAGTCGGCTTTTAAAATTAACCGGGTAAGTTGTTTGCCAATGCCAAGCAGCAGTTTTGTTTTCCATTTGCTGCCCGCCATACCAATGGTTTCAAGGTTTACCGTTTCGGTAATGTTGTGCAAAATAACCATGGAAGGAATGCCCAGGGTTTTACATACCCATGGGGTTAGCAGGCCAAGGGCTGCCTGTACTTTTCCTTCTCCAAAAGTCATAAACTGAAGGTTCATGATTACCAGGTCGGGCTTAAGTTGCCTGAGGGTGTTGCCAATTTGCCAAAAACTATTCAACCCATTAAAGTTCCAGCAGGGAATAATTTCGATGCCATTGGTGGCGTAGCGGCTGTACTGGCTGTTATCTTCCAGGTGGTTGGTTAATACATATATTTTTTCTACTTCTTGTTTGCCCACAAAACTGCGGATAAAGTGGTACCCATACTCGTTGAGTGTAACCTGGCTTGGCGGATAAGGTGAAACGAAAGCAATTTTCATGATAATTATAATTGTGAAACTTATCATGCCAATTATAATGCCATGTACGTAAATTATTGAAATTCAATAGTTTAGTATAAATTGCATTTTGGAATATTCCAAAAAATGGAATATTTTCTGAATGAGGGAATAACAAGCATGCAATTCAGCGCATTTCCGTTTCCTGAAGTACCCTTAAGGCATCTATCCGCCAATGGTCGCCCTGAAAAAGCAACACCATGGCAAGGTTGGCCCGGCTGTTTTGCAGGGTTCCGTCGGGTAGCCTGTAGGTAAATACCACATTGCTGTCTATCAGGGAGCATACCAAAGCATCACCTGACCAGTTTTGAATATGGAGTTCATGGTTTTCATCGGTGCGTTGCAGCGGTTGCGGGTGAGCCCCGGTATAATGCCGGGTTATTTGTTTAAACCAGCCTTCGGTGTAGTATTCTTTTCCGGCATTTACATCATTGGTTGCATACAGATGATTGAGATGTGCCCATAGATTGCTGTAGTCTTTTTTCAGGGTTTCAAGTTGAATACTATCGGGCTTAAAAAGTGAATGAACCTGCACACTTATTTTTGTTTGGTGTGCTGTTGCCAGTTTATCCTGCTGAAGAAAAACCGGTAAGGTTTCTTCATGATTGTTTAGCCTGCCCTGCAGAAAAAAATAAAGGGCTGTTACCCCAATAATGAATATAAGCAGGTACCTGATCATTGTGGCTTTAGGATTAAAGTGGATGATTGGGTTTGCTGAACGGCAGCCACAAGGGATAATCGTTCTCCTTTACCTGCGGGGATACGCACCGAAGCATACCCGTTTTGTAAAACCGATTCCATTTGCCAGGTTGTATGCTGCACTTTGTACATAAATTTTACCAGGGTTCCATTGGCTACGGTATTTCCCCATGCATCCAGTAAGGGGCCTGCCATTACTGTGTAAACATGGTCTTCCTTGTAATATTGGGCCTGCAGCGGTATAGATGTGCAGGAGCCGGGTTGAACATAAAAGGCTGTTACAGCTTCATCCTCTATGGCCCGGAAAGTGCCCGCTTTCGGGGTTAAACCAAGCATAAACTCCTTAAAGTATTCTGGTAGGTTTGGTGTGCGCACAAGGTTACGCCAGGGGTCCATAGCGTGCAGCAGCGATTGTTGTGCGAGGCTTGAATCGGGGTTTACCGTTTTGGGCGACCGGTAATCTTTTTTACTGATGGCACCGCTATCTTTATTCAAAATCATTACCGGGTAAATAAAGGATTGGTCCCTGTTTTTCAATACAATGTGTGCCGGTCCTTCTGTAATCCCGCTTTTGTTGGCCTGCGTAATTACCAGACCGCTATTGGTATAAACTACTTCAAGGGCAACCGGCTGCGTAAAAGTTAGTAAAACGGCCTCCCAGTTTTTTCCCGAAGCCCTGAATACCATTTTTTCGGCAGGTATGCTTAATGTATCAACGGCATTTACCCATTCGGGCTTTTGCACCTGCGGGTTTTGGCAGGCGGCAAGCAACAAGCAACCAACAGTATATAGAATAAACTGCCTCATTGAAGATAAATTTCCTGGCTCATAAAGCAATGAGGTAATAAGGAGATGCCATTACTGGCATTAGCCATAGCATCGCTTTGCAGGGGCATGGCAATACGTGGCTGACCATTAATGTAAAGTGAAATGGGTATTGTTTTGATGATGGATGAGCGCCCCTGGATTTTTGAAAAGCTTACCGGGAAATCGGTTGTTAACCCGCTGCGGACTGCCGTGGGGGATAAGGCAAGCTTTGTTTGCCAGATCTGTCCCAATTCATCTTTTTCAGCAATCAATATGCCGGGGATATTAATTTCATTGGTAAGCTCATTGTAAATACTTGCCCGAATCAACAGGTCCTGATTTTTTACATTACTTACCGTGAAGCCGGTGGTGCCTCCATGAATGTATCCCCTTTCGCTTACGTCGGTTTCGGCATATAATTCAATACCAGTTACCCTGAGTGAGTCGAGCAGTTGGGTACTATCAAGTTCAATCTGAAAAAAGGAAGATGCCTTGGGGGAGAGATTGTATTGAAAGGCATTGCCCGGGTGGTAACTGCGGGTGCTGCCATCCTTAAACCGAAGCACTGCTTTCAGCGCAATATTTACCGGAATATCATCCGCATTCAGTATTTCGCCGGTTAAAAAATTCAGTTTACCATCTCTGATTAAATTGGCTTGTTTAAAAGCAGCAAAGGGTTTTTTAACCCGGTCATCTTTTACCGTAGGAAAGCTGCTGATTACGCGTTTCCCCTGTTTTTTAAACAAAGTGTAGGTATAGCTGCGCATTTGTTCGTCGGGTATTTCGGGCGTAACCGGTTTTGGAAGGATGTACCATTTTTTATCTTGTAGAACCAGCGAGAGGGTATCTCTTTTTTCAAGCGGCCCAAGCGATGTTCGCCAGCGGGTATAAACGGAAACCAGGGCGGTATCGTTTTTTTGCGGCAAGGGGTTTGCAGCAATACTGTCGAGCTTTGCATAGGAAGGCATCAGCCCGCCATCGGTAACCGATTTTTCAAGCAGGTACTGATCGAGCGGGTAATCGGGCGAAGGTTTGAAGAAATGAAAGGCTTTTTCAAACCGTTGAAAATCGAGATGGTCGAAATAATGCAATACGGCCCGTACCGGCGTTTTCTGCTCTTTTACCAGCAATAACTCATACACCTGCCGAACCATAAAGCCCGAGAAAAATAGTACGGGCAACAGCGACGAGGCATAGATAACCGCTTTTGGGTACACGTCGTTTTCAAAAGGAACGGTATCAATATAAACCTTCTTTTTGTAGCGGTACAGGTACAGCATAGTCATGCAGAAAGCCAGCACCATACTGCTTACGGGCAAAATGCCCCATGCTTTTTTCAGTATGGGGGCAATTTCCTTTGTGGTAACCGGTTTTATGGTGGAAATATTACCTTTTTCCCAAACCATAATCCCGTTTTCAAGCCTGATTGTGCGGCTCCAGCCAAGGTAATAAAGCAGGGGGTCGTAATACCGGTCGTTGCTGAAAACATATTTCAGGCTGTATTTTTCTGCATTGGTCAAAAAGTCGTTGAGCGAAGCAAGCCCTTCATCGCCGCTGAATTTGGCATTTTCAAGCCTTTCAATGGGTCGGGTGGTAAGTTCGGGCAACCTGCGGGCGCTATGGTAATTGCCATCTACGGTAGCGGCAAGCGAGTTGGCGCTCAGCCAGGCCATTTGGTCGCCAAAACCAAGAGTCAGGTATCGCCAGCGCATGTGTTCGTCGCGGTTCAAAAAATTCAGCATGGGCTGTATGACAATTTCCTTAGGCTGCAACGGGCGAAAAGTTCCGAGGTGAAATATAAAAATCAGGAAGAGTAAATAGGATGACCCTGATAGCGCTGAAAGAATGAAATGGCTTTGGGTGCTAAAATGCCGGCACCAGAAATCTTTTACCGAGCCCCCCAAAAAGGCATAAATAAATTTGGCCATAAAGGGAATGGCAATAATGGATGCCCAAAAACCAAACCGGTCGAGGGTAAGAATATTAAATGCGTTGCTGCCAAGCAATTTTTCGGGAATTGGGGTGGTGCCGCCACTGCCCAGCAGCAGGCAAAGAAAAAAAGCAACCGCCCAGCCAATATACCGGCGGTGTTTGGTAATACGGTAAGTAATAGCGGGCAACAGGGCAAAAATCAGGGTAAGGGGAATCACAAAGAAAATTAGCCCGGAAGAGGTGTTTTCAAAGAAATTGTCCCTTGAACCATGTGGGATGGATACCTGTGTAATGGGGTCGGTTTTACTCCAGTACCAATAGGGGAAAATAAGCCCGATGGCAAGCATGAGCATAAGGCCCCCAAAAAGGATGATTTCTTTGTACCTTACCAAGGCAGCCTTTACCACCTGTAATCCAAATTTCAGCATGTTTACGGGCCCGTCAGGTTTAGGTAAAACATCTGTTAGGGCCATAAAAACGGTAGGTGCAATAAAGAACACCATACCAAATATGGCAGTTACGTGGTGGGAACTGACGACTACGGCAAGAAATGACAAGGCCATTGCCAGGTAAACAAATTTCCGCTTTACTATATACTGGTATAAAAACGGCAGGGCATTCAGCAAAAATGCCAACCCGGTCAGGGTTGGCATTTGCCCGTAAACATGCAGTGTTTCAACAATAGAAGATAAAACCACGGTAAGGATGGCGGCTACACCGGCAGTGGTTTTATCGAAAAAAAGCTTGGTAAACCTGTAAACACCGTTTATCAGTATTTCCAGTATAAAAATCGCATAAATACTAAAGGCAACTTTCAGGGGGAATATTTTACTGATCAGCGCTACTGCCTGATGTACAAGCGGCGGATAACTGATGGTTAAAAACCCGGTGTACCAGCGGTATTCCCAGGGTTCAAACCAAAAGCGCGCATAATGGTCGGCAAAGAAAATATGGACGTAGGCATCATACGTTTTAGGTAAAGTATAATAGATTATGATGCCATGGGTAACCAGCGCCAGCGATAATGCAATCATTAAAAGTTTTTTACCCAGTAGCTCATCCCACAGCTGATATCCCTGTTTTTCCATTGTTTGTTACCTAAAGATAAATGTCCCCGGTATTCTCCTGCAATTTTTTTACATATTCCTTAATCTGCTGCTCATTTTCCTTATTGCAAATCAGCAGGGCGTCTTTGGTGTTTACAATAATCAGGTTGTCTACCCCACCTACGAGGATGAGTTTTTTATCAGATGAATGCACCATACAACCGGAGGCATTCACCATCAGGGTGTTGTCTGATGCAACCGCATTCTGATCATCATCCTTGCCAAAATTTTCCCAGGCGCTGTTCCAGGTACCCAGGTCGCTCCATTCAAAAGTAGCCGGAATGACGAAAACATTTTGGGCTTTTTCCATAATGGCATAATCAATGGAAATGGAAGGGCAGATGGAGAAGATATGGTTAATCGTCTCTTTTTCAAAGGAGCTGTTCATGGCCGTTTCCCCCGCCTTAAAAAGGTGATAAACCTGTGGGGCATAGGCTTTAAATGCATGTAAAATGTCAGCAGCTTTCCAAATAAAAATTCCTGCGTTCCAAAGGTAAGAGCCATCTTTCAGGAAGGAAAGAGCCGTTTGCTTATCGGGTTTTTCGGTAAAACGCTTTACCCGGTGCATTTCACCCAACACCGATGGCTTTTCGTATTGAATATACCCGTAGCCGGTATTGGCATGGGTTGGCTGTATGCCCAGGGTAACCAATGCGTTTTCTTTTTCGGTAAAGTTCAACGCCTGCAGGCAGTTTTCGCGGAAGGCCGGTTCGTTTTCAATAAGATGATCGCTTGGTGCCACAATCATGTTGGCATTGGGATCTTTAAGCAAAAGTTTCATGGAGATCAGGGCAATACAGGGGGCTGTGTTTTTTCTTTCAGGCTCACCCAGTATATTCTCCGCAGGCAGACCAGGTAATTGCGATTGTACCAGCGAAAGGTAATCATCGGCTGTTACCACAAATATGTTTTGTTGGGGAATAAAACCCAGGAACCGCTCATAGGTGGATTGCAGCAGTGTTTTGCCGGTATTAAGGATGTCGAGAAATTGCTTGGGGCAGGCGGTGCGGCTCATAGGCCAAAAGCGGCTGCCAATTCCCCCGGCCATAATAATGGCATAATGATGCTGATTCATGATCTGTTGTTATTGTATATACGAAATGATGATTATTGAATGATGAATTTTCCAGTTTGTTTATTGCCGGTTACCCCTGTAAGGGTGAAGAAATACATGCCCTTTTTTAGCCCATTGGCATCGAAAGTATACTCGCCATTAAAGGTTTGAATTTGTTTGTTGGCTACCTGTTTTCCAGATAGGTCGGTGATTACCAGGAATCCAGCTTTAGGGTCATTTGGAAAGGAGAGTGTGGTGTATCTTGTGAAAGGATTGGGATATGCTATTGGCTCGGTAACCACTAATGTTTCAACCGGTTTTACATTCGTAAACTGTACGTTTCTTACCGATAGGGTAAAATTAACATACTGCTGTCCGTTCCCTATAATTGAGAAAACGATCGTTTTCAAAGATTTCAGGGTTGCTTCAGCCCCTGCTTCGTTTTTGAAAGATTTTAAAGGAATGTAAAAAATCCTTTTTTGCGGGGTTGAGGTAATGGAATACCGAGCGCGTCTTTCCCAGGAAGTCAATGAGGAGTCAACGAGCACTATTTCAATAGGATGGGTGCTCTGAATTTCAAAGCTTATATAGTTGTATCGGCTGATATCAAGGGGTTTATTGCCTGCTTTGGCATTTCTGAACAGGTTAATAATACCTTTTACACGACCTCTTACAGTAGGGTTTCTTTCAATTTCAAGGGCATCACCTGCCGGAGCGATATTGTTTTGTGATACAGTAAATTGGGATAGTTCTGCAGATTTGGCAAGGTAATCGGTACCCCAGGCGCCATCTGCAAGGTAAAGCGCATCAAATTGGGGATTAGCAGCATGTGCAATTGATATGCCAATATCAAAAAGTTTGCCCGATTTATAAACAATGTCTTCCACCGTTTTTCCGGAAAGTTTTATTTTTTCCTGTTTAGGTCTGAAACCGGCCAATTCGGTTTGTCTTGCATTGGCTGAAATAGTTATTGCAGCAATCTTTTTGCGGTTACTTATTTTTAAGTACAAAGCCCCGTTTTTATAGTAGCCATTTTTGATAAATACATCTGGAATTTTGGTTAGTTCGGGAAAAGAGGAAAGCGGCTTTTCATTTTCAAGTTTTTCCAGAATATAATGGGCAATACCGCTTACCTGCCCCATTGACTGTCCCCAAACCTGGAAGTTCAGGTATTTCCCGGCAGGGTATTGGTCCGTATTCCAGCAGCTGTAAAGTTTATTTTCAAAGCTGTCGAGTTTTATGGAGAAGGTCAAGGTATATTCTTTTTCGCCGCTTTCGTACGTAAAAATGGTATTTATTAGCTTATGACCCCTTAATTCAAGGGTTCTTACATCTTCCAGCGAAGCGCCATTTAGCCTGTCGCAAATCATTTTTGTATGGCTATAGACTTTTTCTTCTGTGCGCGTGACAAGGGCTACTGCAACCCGGTTGTTATCCAGGTAGTAATCCGTACTAAAAACATCTGTTGCATTTGTTATTATTATCAGGTCGGAAGGGGTTGAAATTAAAGCTGTTTCATTGCCAAACATTCCGGTTTGAGGAAGGTATTTATGCAACGAAAGGGAATTGTCCAAGGTGGAAGGATAGCGAAAATAGGTATCGTAAAAATTTTTCTGAAATGCCTTTTGGGCAAATTTGTTCTGGTTATTCTTATCCCTTTCAAAAGATCGTTTGGCGATTTTTTCGGCAAGCTCGCCATTGCTTTCCAATCCACCGTTGTTTCCTGAGAAAACGGTGGTATTGGAGCTTTCAACAGTTGCAAAATTTTCGGTCCTTATGGCTGTATAAGGGTTTGCCGTAATATAGAAGAGCGCATCATTAAAATCATTGTCGCAGGATGAATTATCCCTCCTGATATCTTCAAAACCCAAAATCACCCTGTTATTGGTGCTGTCGCTGATCAATACATTATGGTAACGGAGAGAAGGATTAGCTTCCGGATTATAATCTGGGTTGGAGAATAGTTTCCAGTTACCGTTACCTACGGCGCCATTGCGCCATCCATCTGCAATCAGTATAAATCCAATGCCGGTGTTAGCCGGAAAAGTTCCAATTTTTACCTTGTTTCCCGGCTGCAGGCTTCCACCACTTCCGGCCTTGGATACATTGGGAAAAATGATGGTAATTTGATTGAAAGCGGGTGCAGTAGTAAGCGGCTTCCTGATATCGTAGGTATAGAATCCCAGAACGTTTTGGTATCCTGCCCCTTCGTCAACAAATGTTACCCAAACATCAGCAGAATCATCTAGAATAATATCGGTATCGTAACCTGATGAGATATAATGCGGATTGTAAACCGGTACCGGCTTACTCTCAGGCAAAATACCTGCTAACATACTGAGGGTTTGGCTGTTAACCACATCATTTTGAACCAGGTAAAGTGGCGTACCATCAGCCGTGTAACTGCCCAGGAATTTGTATTGGGAAAACCCGGTGGTAAAAGAAACAATGAGAGGCAGAATGAAGGTAAATTTTTTCATATAAATTATGTATTAATTGATGTATATATTTTATTTTGAAGCAAGGTTGTAATTGTAATAGAGCTTAATTAACTGAAAAGGTATTTTAATGGTATGCTTCAATTTTAGCCTTGAGTCGCCCACTTCAGTCCAATGCATCAATGGAAATTCGAGTACGCCTTTCTGCAGGGTGGTTTTCCCGAATTTTTTTTGCAGCCGCAGAAAAATTTCCACATCAAAAAGCCAGGGGGTCATAAATGACTGATTAAATAGAAATGGAACGAGTGCGCGGCTGAAGATTTTGGCACCGCATTGGGTATCCTGGAAAGGCGTTTTTAAGATCATGCGAATACATTTTTTTATGATGCTGCTGAATAAGGAACGGCTGTCGTCGCGGTTAATGTCAGCGCCGAGCCTTTGAATACGGCTGCCAACAATGGCTCCAAACCGATTGTGTTGTTCCTTGTATTTGGCCATTTGCAGCCATTCTTCGGGGGTAGTAGCAAGGTCTGCATCAAGAAAACCGAGTAATTCCGCTTTATTGTTGCAGTGTACATGCAGCATGCCCTGCCTTACGGCTTCCGATTTTCCGCTGTTTTGTGCGAGGGAATACACACAAATATTTTCAGGACATGCAACCTGAATGCCATTCAGCACCGACAGGGTTTTATCCTTGCTGCCATCATTTACAAAGCATAACAGTACTTCGGGATTGTTTTGGCTAAATGAAAGAAACTGTTGGAATGGAAACCTCTTTTCTTCATTATAACAAGGGATGATGATGGCATATTTTTGGGCAACAGCTTGTTTTTGGCCGCTTCCCATGCCATTTTCATATTTTGTAATCAGTCCTTGTTTTGGGTACAAATAGGAAGATGATTTTATTGAAAGACTGCTTTGTCCGTTCAGGTTGGCTGTGGTAGTTCCGGCAAATGATTGAAAGTTCTGAATGCTGATGCCGGTTTTTTCTGAACTGATCATGGGAAAGTTGGCTGTTTTCATTTTTTAATTTGTGTTGTGCCAAAAACAACCAAATGAGATGCCAGAAATGTAAGTGATTGATTATTAATTGATTAGGTTTTATAGTCTATATTTTAAATTCCATAAAATGGAAAAATTCCAAAAAATATATACATTTTGAATCTTTTTATTAATTTTCCTGAATCAGGAGAATTTCTCAATTAGGGAAAGGGCTTAACTTTCTGCCATGAAAAATGCAAATGGAATCAGGATATTAATTGTGGAAGATGATCCCTGGTATGGTTCCATTCTTCATTACCACCTTAGTTTAAACCCCGATTATGAGGTAATTCTTTTGGAATCGGGTAAGGATTGCCTTTCAAACCTGGGTAAAATACCCGACCTCATTACCCTCGATTTTTCATTGCCCGATATGAATGGCGAGGCTTTATACAAAAAAATCAGGCAGGTCAATCCAACCGTACCCGTAATTGTAATCAGTTCGCAGGAAGATATAACCGTAGCGGTAAACCTGCTAAAACTGGGGGTAAGCGATTATTTGGTAAAGGACGATACCACCAAGGATTTGTTGTGGAACAGCGTAATCCGCATACGTGAAAACCAGGACCTTAAAAAGGAAGTAGAGCATTTAAAACAGGAGCTTGGTCAGAAGTTTTCCTTTGAAAAAACGGTTATCGGGCAGAGTGAATCTTTGAAAAGGGTTTTTACCATGATGGAAAAAGCCACCAAAACCAATATAAATATTTCCATTACCGGTGAAACGGGTACCGGAAAGGAAGTAGTTGCAAAAGCTATTCATTACAACAGCGATCGGAAAAAGAAAAATTTTGTGGCGGTAAACATGACCGCTATTCCCAAAGAATTGGTGGAAAGTGAATTGTTTGGCCACGAAAAGGGGGCTTTTACGGGTGCAATATCGCGTAAGATTGGGAAATTTGAGGAAGCAAACGGTGGTACTCTTTTCCTGGATGAAATAGGCGAAATGGAATTAAGCCTTCAAAGTAAATTGCTTCGGGTATTGCAGGAACGTGAATTGCAAAGAGTGGGCGGCAATGAAACGGTAAAACTGGATATACGTATAATTGTGGCAACCCATAAAAACCTTGCCGAAGAAGTAAAAAAAGGTCTTTTTCGGGAAGATCTGTTTTTCAGGATCATTGGGATGCCGATAGAAATGCCGCCTTTGCGCGAGCGGGGCAACGATATTTTAATCCTGGCAAAACACTTTGCTGATGATTTTGCCAAAGAAAACAAGCTGGGAACCCTTCACTTTTCCGATGAAGCAAGGAAAAAACTATTAAACTACCATTTTCCTGGTAATGTCAGGGAACTGAAGGCGGTGGTTGAACTCGCAGGTGTAATGTGCGAAAACAATGAGATTTTGCCCGATGATATCACCTTCAATTCGGTGCGAAAGCAGGAAACGCTTTTAAACACTGATAAAACGCTCCGGCAACATATTTGTGATATTGTGCATTTTTACCTGAAAAAAAATAACGAAGACGTACTGCTTACGGCAAGCCAGTTGGATATAGGTAAGAGTACGATTTATAAAATGCTGCAATCGGGTGAACTGGTATTGTGATACTGGGAAAATCCAATTTGCAGAT
>Ga0116158_10000803_pt1 | contig 29546 bp, 22 predicted proteins | sample AD_UKC052_MetaG_FD_89883 | JGI IMG/M metagenome (GOLD analysis project Ga0116158, IMG submission 89883) | Active sludge microbial communities of municipal wastewater-treating anaerobic digesters from USA - AD_UKC052_MetaG | ecosystem: Engineered > Bioreactor > Anaerobic > Digestate | place: USA... | reverse complement strand
GGCGGGCCGCATCCCACCGGGCCTCCCCCCCCCCCCCCCCCCCCCGCGGCACCGCGCGGAACAACTCCGGACCCTTCTTTTGGGGGGGGAAAGCCGGGAAGGCGGAAATGCCCCGCGCCAAGGACTCCCCGGGTTCCCCCCCACCCCGCCCGCACGCGTCACCGCGCGAATCACGTCGAGACCTTCTGTATGCGGGTGAAAGCCAGGAATGCTGAAATCGCCCAGCGCCAAGTACTCGCCGGTTCCCTCACCACCGCCCAGTGTGGGCACAAAGACAATATCACGGGCCCTCAGGTACTGATCCTTGCGAAAATCCAGCGTTTCGAACATGGACTGCACGTCGACAGTCAACGTCTGCCGTTCCATGCCACCGCCTATCTTCCACCGGAGAATGCGGACCTCCTTGCCGGCCGCGTTCTTCTCAAGCCCGCCGCAGAGAGAGATCGCCTCCATCAGCGTCATGATCTGGCCCCCGCTGAAGGCAATCGAACCGGGACTCCTCACTGCCCCCATGACCAAGATCGCCCCCTCAACAAACTCCTGCACTTCCACCGTTACCGTGGCATCCTTGAAATATTTCTCCTCCAGCAGTCCCTCTATCTTGGCCGCCGCTTCGGTCACGGTGAGATCACCCAGGGTGATCCGGCCGATAAACCCGAAATCGATGGTCCCATCACCCGCCACGGCGTACACACCACCAAGGTCAGCTTGTTCTGCCACGGAAATCCGAAGGCGATCACCCGCCACCACGCGATGCGAAAAAGTGTCGGAAGGTTTCTGCGCAGTTGCGCTCACGGCGGTGAAAAGAAGCAGGCACAGAAAACTCGCCATCCTCCACCGCCGACCGAGGGACATCATTTCCGTGCTAGAAGGTATAGACATAAGAAAGCGTTACCCGATGCTCATCCAAAATTTCATCTTCTAGATTCGAATCCTCCCGGTCATACCTGTAGGCAAGTTGCCGTTCGATCTTGCGCGAAAGTGCACGCGAATGCATCAGGCCCGTCCCATACGTCCACACAGTCTCGGGTTCGTCGATGGAGTCTAGCGGTTTGTCCAAAGAGTAATCCACATCAATCGTCCATGTCAGATTGTAAACGAAAAGATCACGCTTTGTGAAATTATAGTGCACGGACGTATTGTCCGTTTCCGCGGTCGATCCCAAGGTCCTGACGGGTTCCTTGGACAAAGTCAGCGTCTGCATGGCCGTCTGCCCGACTTCGTGCTGCAAGCCGACAAAGCCTGTCAGAGCCACGTCATTCGCCTCCGGATTCTGTTCGTACGAGTACGACACCCCCACGCTGAGTCGCAGAACAGGCGAAAGATCCCATGCGTCTGACAGAGTTAGCGTATGCGTCGGCTCCCACTTACCTTTCTTCTCATCCGTATCTTCCTTCTCCACACCCAGACTGTAGGTCAGGGACGGCCGTTTGAGAATCGGCAAGAGCCAGTCGAGGGAAATGTTCTCCGTCGTCAGCCACCCCGCGCCCGAGTCGGGGTCGTTGATAATGTCCGTCTTGGTTCGCTCCATGGTGTAGGATACCCCTACATTCTTCGTAATCCGCCACCCAGCCAAAAAGTTCACCGTCTGCTCATCTTGATCAGCATCTTGGAACTCTGCCTGGGCATGCCGTTCGCTCGTGAAATCATAAGACCCTTCCAGCGTGACACCACCGCGCTTCCAGTTCATCCCCACCCCGTACTCATACTTATCCTGGACATCACGCTTCTTGCGCCCTTCCGGATCGTAGGTACTCTCCGCAGACTCGCTTGTGCGCTGCACGCCGCCGAAGGCGTTGAACGTGTAGTGCCCCAGTTCCGTCAGCGCCGACAGTTTCAGTTTGCCAAAAGGATCGGATGAATTATCCAGATCCGGCCGCTTGAAATGCTTCTCAATCGCCACGCCCGTCTCAATGTCGAGCGCCGTGTTGGGCGACATCTCCGCACGGGACGCGAGATCCAACCCGGTGATGAGATAGTAGTCCTCGCGGTCCGCCGTGGCTTCGGAAGGACGCTCCTGCTCCACGTTGGTGGTATACACCCCTTCGAGTTTCGCCTTGGCGGTGAAGTTGAAGGGACCGATGCGCAGGAATTGGGCTGACGCAACGCAAGGCATGGCCAAGACCAGCACCCACGCGAGCAGACCGCCCGCGCGGGCCGCACAGGCGGGGGGTACCATCTCTCTGCCGCTCAACATACCTTCCGTTCGCTTTCCAAGCCGCGCAGTGGGCTCAAGTCGGCTTACCGCACCTTCGTATTCAGGTACTCGGTGACCGTGCCGGGCGTGGCTACGGGCGCGAAATCGCCAGGCTCGCCCCACTGCACCACTTTGTCTTTTTCAAAATAGACCCAGTAGCTGCGGGGATTGAGCGTAAAAGGACGCGGCAGATACTCCCAGACTTCCGTGTTGCTCTCTTCGTACTGCTTCGCCGCGCGAACGGTAAACGGCTTGCCCACCGTATTCAGAACCTCTTCCGGCGTCATGCCCAGTTTGAGATCCAGCATCTTGGTGCTGGTGCTGGCACAGCCCCCCGAGAGAAATCCCCCCAGCAACAGGACCAGTACGGGAACTATGAAACGGCTCTTCATGCGCGCTCCTTTCTCAAGAACGAGGAAGTTTCCGGGTTATTTTGTGCCAACATCGCAAAGTCGCTCGCCCTATGCAAGCCGCTAAAGAGATACCCGCCATGGCCTGCTGCTGTATAGAAACCCCTCTCTCTCACCACCCATACCGTCCCACACGAAAAAGTTGTGAAAACTACTTTACCATCCAGTACATATCCGGTACAGTTTTAGAAAAGACCGGGAAGGATACGTATGAATCCCACTCATCGACTCGGCGAGCGCGACCTCACCCGCGGACGCGCCAAACAAAAACTGCTCTACCGCCAGCTTGCAGACGTTCTCCGCGAGCGCATCGAGAACGGCCGCCTGAAACCCGGCTCCATGCTGCCGTCGATGGATGACCTCGCTCGCAAGTACTCCATCCACAAGGCCACCGTCCGCCGCGCGATCGCCCAACTCACTCTCTCCGGTCACCTCCGCTCCGTCCCCTCCAGGGGCACGTTCGTCCTCGACGATTCGGCGCGACAGCAAAAGTCATCGCGCGTTCCCGCCATCGGCTGGGTGATCTCCGTGAGCGACAACGGCAGGACCGGCCGCTACCACACCGAAATCATGGACGCCGTGCAAACCGCACTGCAGGAAATCAACGGCCACCTCGTCATCATCAGCGCCGTCGGCCAATCCGCTTCCGCCATCTCCCGCATCATCGGCGAGGCGCAACTCAACGGCATTGTGCTCATCGGCGGCTTCCCTCACGAAACCATCCGGCACCTCGCCGGCACCGGCATGCCCGCTGTTCTGATCGACGACACCTGCCGCGGCGCCGCTCTGGATTCCATTCTCATCGACAACCGTAGCGGCGGCTACGAAGCCGCCCGCCATCTCATCAGCCTGGGCCACCGCCGCCTCGCCTTTGTCACCGGCATACCCGGCCTCAAGATCACCGAGGATCGCCTCGCCGGCGCGTGGGAAGCCGTCGACGAAGCCGGCATCAGCCGCGATCAGGTCCAAGTCATCCCCGGCGACTTTTCTCCGCGCAGCGGCCGCCTCGCCGCCACGCGCATCATCGCAGCCAACCCCCAACCCACCGGCGCGTTCTTCTTTAATGACGAAATGGCCTCGGCTGCCTTGCAGACTTTCTACGAACACTCCGACCTCCGCATTCCCGAAGACCTGTCGATCGTCGGCTTCGACGACACCACGTGGGCTTCGCTTACACCGCCGCCCCTGACCACCATCCACGTCGAAAAGGAGCTGATTGGCCGTGAAGCCGTTCTCCGCCTCCGCCGGAAAATGACCGAGGCCGACTACGTCCCGACCACGTCCATCACGCCAACCCGTTTGGTTGTCCGAAAGTCCACCGCGTCCCCTACGCAAAGAGGTGCCAAGTGAAGTACATTAATAAGAGTATGACCACCACCCGTTCATGGGGGTTCAAGGGGCTTGTCTTCGCGTTGTGGATTGCCTCCACCGCCGCCTTCGCCGGCGGCCAATGCATCGAGATGCGCAACGGCTATTTCTGGGACCCGCTGACCACCAACTACTGGGTCCCCCACGGGTTCGCCTACCAGACCATCAACCCACCCGTATTCGCCACGCAGTCACCCGAACAGATCGATTACGATCTCCTCGAGATGAAGAAGATGCACGCGGACTCCCTCCGCGTTGACTTCACGTGGGGCTATATCGAGCCGACCAACGATATGTTCAGTTGGACCGCGACCGACCACATCATCGCCACCGCCGAGAAATACGGCCTGCGCCTCTTCGTGTTGATCGGTTACCAGTATGCGCCGGGCTGGGCCAGCAACTCATGGAAGGGCGTCAACAGCAGCAACCAAACCGCCAATCTCCTCAACTACGAGCACCCCCTCGCCCGCGCCGCCTACACGGACTTCATCAGTCGCGTCACCGCGCGCTACAAGGACAGCAAAGCCGTCGCCGGCTGGATCCTCGGCAACGAGTACGCCTATTTTGATCTGTGGGAAGCCAACGACCCGCACCTGTTTGTCGGCTACGATACCAACTACTCCCTCCCCTCCTTCCGCGCGTACCTCACGAACCTGTATGGGGGCAGTATCTCCGCCCTGAACGGCAAGTGGGGCACGGCCTACGCGAACTTCGATGCCGTGCTGATGCCCACCAACTACCCCGGCAACAACGAACCTGGCACTCCCGACCTCCAAAACCGCTACTATCCCGCTTACCACGATCTCATCCAGTGGCGGAAGAAAAGCGTCGGCGACTTTGTTGCCATCGGCTCCGTCGCCGCGAAGAATGCCGACACCAACCACCTCCGCAGCTACTCCATGGTCGGCGGCATCTACAGCGGCTTCGACGCCAACAACACATGCGAGGATGCCAAGACCATCGTCGCCCGCTGCATGGCCGCGGGCGCCGCTCTCGATTTCTGGTCGATCAACAACTACGCATGGGCCTCGGAAGGCAACGAACTCCGGACCGCCCAGTTCGGCATCACCAAGTACCAGGACCAGTCCGGCTTGCCCGTCCTCGTCACCGAAACCGGCCACAGCAGTACGGAGAATCTCTTTCCCGGCGCCGCCGGACGCCAACCGCAGGCACTGCCCGGCCAGGTCTGGGAAGTCCTCATGGCCGGCGGCATCGGTACCCACATCTTCACGTGGAACGATCGCCCCTTCGGTGGCTCACAGATCCGCGAGGCCGGCTTCGGCATCGTCCAGCAAACCCGGCTGATCAAGAGCCCCGTTTATTGGAACATCGCCGAGACCTTCCGCCGCATGGAGCAGGTCAACGTCCACAATCTCTTCGGCGCTTCCCGTAATCCACCGACCGATATCAACTGGTACTGGTCCAGCGACGCCGACATGGTCTGGGGTCGCGCGAACCAGGAGAATTGCATGCTGTGGGGCGGACTCAAGCGCCTCGGCTACGAACCGAACTTCATCGACGAGGATGACCTCGACGCCGGCACCTACACCAATGCCCGCGCCCTCCTCCTCTCTCATGCGTTCATGATGCGAAGCAATCGCGTGAGCGCGCTGACCAACGTGATCGCCGCCGGTGTGAACATCCATGCCAACGGCGTCCTTCCCGGCCGCTACGATTCCTACCACAAGGAGAATCCCGGCTGGGCCCCGATCATCTCCGACATCTTCGGCCTGTCCGTCGCCGGCGCCACCAACTTCTGGCACGGCGGCATCTCAGGCGGTTGGGAACAACCGTACACCAGCGTCAACCTTCAGTACCTGACCACACTCGGACCGTTGAACGCCACCTACGTCTGGACCAACGTCACCACGTGGATCAGGCAGGCCAACGTCACCGCGGCTTCCGGCACAACCGTCGTCAACTCATCCTACGATTATTACGGCATCCGAACCCTCCCCGGCCTCCAAATCAAAGGCCATGGGGCCCAAGGCAAGGCCGCCATCAACACCTTCACCCTCGGCGATATGGTGCCGATGTGGTGGCTCAGCCCGCGCGCCGAGGAAATGGTCTGGCAGATTCACTACGACTGGGGCCGCGCGATCTATCGCACCTGGTTCGGCATGGACCCTGCGGTCGACATCTCCGGAGCCGGCTACTTCTATGTTGTCCCCGATTTCCGCACCTGTACCAACGGCAGCGTGCTGATCTCGCTCCTCAACGAAAGCTCCAACGCCGTCACCATCACCGTCACGGCCACCAACCTGATGAAAGGCAAGACGGTTGAGCGCCTCAGCTCCGCCGGCGGCGTCATGGAAACCGCGTCCGACGGCATCGTCAGTCTCACGCTCGCCGGCGACGAATACGTCCTCCTCTACGCCTACACGAACAACGAGTCGCTCGTGAACACGAGCGCGTCCAAGGTTTGGATCGCCACCGAACCGCCCGGCATCTGGCCCAAAGGCAGCACCGTCCCGGTCAAGGTCGGCTACGATACGCGCGGCGCGTCGCTGGATCTCTACCTCGCCCTTGAACGCACCGATGGCGGTGTCACGGAGTTCTTCCGCACCAACGTCGCCGGTGTTTCCAACATCGGCACCAACACGCTCAGCCTCCTCGTCCCCGATCCCGACCTCGCCAACCCGCGCCATGTCTCGTCCGCCGAAGGCGCCACGTGGAAGCTGCACGCCTGGCTGCAGAACGGCGCCACCACCCAGGGCGAGTGCCGCCTCGAAACCCGCGTGCTTTGGGGAGCGAAACCCGTCTCCCTGCCCGCCACCGTCACCAACGGCCAGCTCTGCAATGTATCCGTGCTCTGGCAGGAACTACCCTCCTACCTCTCCTCCGAGTACCCCACCCCGCTCAGCCGCGCCGATGTCTGGCAAACGAGCATGGCCAGCACCGAAGTCTACACCGTGTTCCTCGACCTCATGACCGGCTCCGTCGCCGTCGTCTCCAGCAGCGTCGTCATGAGCGCCGGCTCCGGCACCAACGCCTTCGTCCTCACCGCCTCCGGCACCGGCCCCTTCGCCTGGCGCGCGCGCACGATCAGCGGCAGCTTCGGCGGCCCGACCTCCAACAACCATGACGTCGTGGACAATTTCGAAGACCGTGCGCCGGGCGATGGCGCCTCGTACATCCTCCCGTGGGCTTCATTCGCGTACGCGGAGAGCAACGGCGCGGCCAACGAAGCCCGCGGCATCACCGACAAGGCGTTCGAGGGCACCAACGCCGTATTCCTCACCTGCATGATTCCGAGTCCCAAAGCCTGGGGCGGCTTCGGCATGGTGCGCGAATTCAGCACGGCATGGACCCTTCCAGGGCCCGCGGAACGCACCAACATCTGGTTCTCCTTCGACTACCGCGACACCAACGGGTTCACCGGCACGCTGGAGATGAAGGTCGAGGATTCCTCCGGCGGCGCGCTCAGCTACACCCAACCCTACACCGGAACGGCGTGGAGCAACGTGCGCGCGCGCCTGTCGCAATTCACCGGCACGATGAACACGTCGGATGTGAAGAAACTGACACTTGTGATGCAGGCCGCCCAGCGGGACGTCACCTACGTCGCCTTCATCGACCGCGTCTGCTTCACCGGCACGCCGTATGTGGCCGTCAGCGGAGGCACACCCGAGACCGGCAACGATGTGATCGACAGTTTCGAGGACCGCACCATCGGAGACTATAAGGAGCCCGCCCCGTGGACGGCCGGATGCTTCGGCACGGGCGGGCAACAGTACTACAACTTCGGTTACAGCGCCGTGGCCAGCCACCTGAGCAAGGGGTGCTGGTGGGTCTACGGAAGCCACACGAACGCGCTGGGTACGTCGGCCTACTACATGGCCTACACCTACGCCAACTCGTTCGCGCTTCCAACCAATCTCGCCCAGGTCGGCCTCGCCTTCGATTTCTACGAAGAGAGCAGCCACAACACGAAACTGGAAATACAGGTCAAGGACAGCACCGGCGGAGTCAGCAGCTACAGCAAGACCTACACCCCCGGCAGCCCGTGGGACACGATCTCCGCGAACATGGACCAGTTCACCGGCACACTCAATCCCGAGGACGTCAAAGAGATCGCCATCCTGATGTACATGCTGGATGCCAACGCAACGTATGTCGGCCACCTCGACTACGTGCTGTTCACGAACACGTCAACGGGCGCTTCCGGCCCGTTCACCAACGGCCTCTACCTCAGCATCAACGACACCAGCGCCGGCACCGACAGCGATGGCGACGGCATCCTCGACATCTACGAAACCAACACCGGCATATGGAATGGCCCAACCGACACGGGCACCAACCCGAACGATGCGGATTCCGATGACGACGGCTTGAACGATGGCGATGAAGTGATCGCCGGCACCAATCCAAACAGCAACACCAGCGTGTTTGAACTCGGCAGCATGGCGGATTCCACAGCGTCCGGCGTGGTCGTGGAATGGTTCGCGCGCACGAACAAGGTATACGCCATCCACCACTTCGACGGCAGCCTTGTGGAGGGCGGCCCGTTCGAACCGCTCGGCACGTGGACCAACATCACCGTCGCCTCGGACGGCATCACCAACGTGGTCGACACAACGGCTGGCAGCATCACCAGCCGCTTCTATCGGATAACCGTGCGTCAGGCGCCGTAGGTGGCGGGGCTCTATCCCCGGCGTCATCCCGGGTCCGTTGTAGGCCGGGGCTCTGTCCCCGGCGCCATCTCGGGTCCGTTGTAGGCCGGGGCTCCGTCCCCGGCGCGTTCTCGCCGCCCACAGAGGGGCGGCCTACATCAACATCATCTCGGGTCCGTTGTAGGCCGGGGCTCTGTCCCCGGCGCGTTCTCGCCGCCCACAGAGGGGCGGCCTACATCAGCATCGTCTCGGGTCCGTTGTAGGCCGGGGCTCCGTCCCCGGCGTATTTGCTCGCCCCTACGGCACTTCCCGCAGCTCGGCATCATCCACAAGGACCGCCCCGCGCGCGTTGTCTGCGCCCTGCTTGAACGTGGCCACAAACCGCGCCCTGGTCGTACCCGCCGGCGCCTTGACCGGCCCCGTGCTGATGAAGACGTACTTGTTCGCCGCATCCTTCGCCCGGAGTCTTGTGGGAGACTGAACCTTGCTGATCATTCCGCTCTCGCCCCAGAACTCCAACTTCACCCAGGCCTCGTTGTCACCCTGCAGCGTGTCTCCCCCATTCTGGCGAAACCACGCGCTGGCGATATAGCGCTTTCCCTCGACAGCAGGAACATCCTGAAAGACGCCGGAGTGATTGACCTCGCCACGCGACATGCCGAACAGCTTCGCCACGAACGAGCGCGAACGCGGTGTCACCGCCTCGCATGAAGTTCCGCCCCACGTCGACCAGTTTGTCGAGAATGGCTCGTACAACGCCTCCTCGAAGCTCGGATCCTGAAGCAAATTGACCGGCGCCTGGGCCCATGTCGACGCAGCAAAAAAACCAAAGAGAATAGAAACAAGAAAACGCCGCACAGCTTCCTCCAAAGAAACATGGCGGAGGGGGAGGGATTCGAACCCCCGGTACCCGTAAGGATACTCCGGTTTTCAAGACCGGCGCCTTAAACCACTCAGCCACCCCTCCGTCAGGGAGATTAGTAACCCGGGAAACAGAAAATGTCAGGCTCAACGTTTGCAGAACAGAGAGGAATCAAATCTGAACGGAAGACTCCGTCAAAACGGCAGAATATCGCCGAAGACCTTGAAGATGAATCGGGCGAATTGCGTCGAGGCCGGGTCGCCCACTTTCGCCTCGCCCTGCTCCGGCCGAACCCCGGCAAAGATTTCGTCCTTCGTATAGTACCCCCCGCCTTTCCGCGAAATCAGCACCGTCATCTTCACCCGGTCACCCGGCTCCAGCCGCCCAATCCCATAACCCACCACGGCGTCCGTCCGGTTCGTCGTCACCGCGCGGGGCGACACGCCAAACGTCTTGAACTCGGGCTGCAGCAGTGCGTATTGCAGCGGCTCCGCATGCAGCATCACCGTCACATTGCTCTGCACCATCCGCCCCGTGTTGCCGACTTCGAGCGTATAAATCGCAAGCGCCTGATTGGTGACCGCCGGGACCAGGATCTCGCCACGGCCATAGATCACCTCGTGCTTCGGGGTGGACATGATGGATACGCCGGAAAAGACCAGAAGCAGCAAGGCGAAGAGGAGCAACATCGTGCGCACGGGGCCGCGCTCCTCGACGAACGCTTTCACCCTCTCCCATGCGCCGAGTTCCAACTCTGTCACGCGTACCTCCCCGGGGTTCTTCGGAGCAAGCTGCCGAGGTTTTTCCAAGGGTTGGAAAAACGGTTTCTGATTTTTCCAACCCTTGCCTGCCCGAAAGGCCACCCTGCGGCCAGGGGAAAAATCGTGCGGCTCAGGACTTGTTGATCGTCTCGAGAACTTTCTTGGACGCCGCATCGTTGAGCATCGCCTCGCACGTCGGGCAGGCCGTACGGTCCATCGGCACGGGATAGTGCCGGATGAAGTATACTTCCACGTGTTCCCACTTGCCCTCGGGCGTCTCGACGCGATGACAGTACATGCAGGTCTTGAGAAGACTTCGGAGCAGCGCGCGCTGCCGTTCATAGGTGTGCCCGACCACCACCACGGCGACCGCAAGGATCGCCGCCGAGATGATGCTCGCCCGATAGATGCTGAAGCGTCCACCCTCGTCGCCGAACGCCTGCGCGGGGAAGTCGAGTAACTCGCTCGCCCAGACAAAAACCAGCAGGAAGACAAACGCCAGTATCTGCCAGAAGGCGATGCTCGCAAAAGCGTCGCGACTGGATTTGACTTTGACCTCTTCGTCCGGATTCATGCTATTCCCCCCTGCCATGCGCCGTTCGCGACACAGTGTAATAGTATCCGGACCAAGTCTCGCCGTTTAGCTGCATCAGAACTGAAATGCAGCCTCCGCGCCGGCCAGAACCGCCGTATTTCCGGATTCTTTCGCCACGCTGTGCCCGTCCTCGTCGGCCAGTTCATATTCCTGCCATGCCGTGGTTCCCAGCCAGAAACGGGCCTGGAACAAAGGTCCAGACTTGCACTTCAGGCCCACCGTCACAGGAATGCTGTTGTCCCGCAGGACGCCACGCGGCGCAACGTCGTCATCATCCAAACGGAAATCATGGCTCTCGTACGCGGCTGCCAATTCCGCAACCCAGCCGCCCTCGCCATCCATATCCCACGCCAGCGTCACACCCCTCTCCGTGCGGAGCGAAAGACGATCCGTAATCTGCCAGTCGATCGCCGGAAACGGGAAAGCCATCGGAGGATCTTCCAAGCGAGTGAATCCAGCAACGCCCAGAGAGAGCCCCAGCGTCTCGGACGCGGCATAGCGCCATGCCCCGAAGAAACCGTACGTCACGCCGCTGCTCCACTCCGCACCGCGCTCGATGGAACTCCCCGCCGTCGCGCTGCCGAAGAAGAACCATTTGGGCCGCAGAGCGCGACGATAGCTCAGACTGAATTCGTCGCTTCGCGCATCAGCCAGACTGGCTTCGAATTCCGGCGCCATCTCGTCCGCGAAATCATAGCGGCTGAACTCCTGCGCCAGCCCCACGCCCGGCATCCCACCCCGCACCTTCGGAAGCTGATAGTCCACCGACCATTTCGCCCGGCTCACATCCACCTCATTGCCGAGCGCGCACTCCGCATCCACGGACAAACCCAATCCGATCCCACGCGGCACACCCGGCGGCTGCGCCGCCGCAGGCAACAGGAGAAGAGAGAAAATGAGGACAAGCAACGGAAGACGGAAAACGGAATTCATGATACACTCGAATGCGGCCTTGGCCGATACAATCCGCTGGCGTCCCGCTCCATGCCGAGCTTCTTCCAAAAAGCCTCGATGCCGCGGTCCGGTTCCTTGTGATGCTTCGGCCCCGCAGAGAAATCCGGTCCCTGCATCGACTTGATCCATGACGCGATCTGCCTCGAAATCCCCTCCGCTGCCTGACGCATCCGTTCACACTCGGCGGGTTCGGCGTAGCCAAGGTCTTCGACGTGATGAAGTTGCGACCGAACTTCCCCGGCACTGCCCTTGGCGTAGAAGAGGAACTGAATGAGATCCGGGGTCGTGCCCCGCTCATGACCCTCGGCGATATTGGAACAAACGGAAACTGCGGCACGCTGGAGCTGATCACACAAGCCCGCATCACGAGAGAACGGCGCGCGACGGGTCAGCACATAAACATCCCTCACGAGCACCCGGCTATCCCGCCAGACAGGAAGCTCTTCAAACCTCTTTCCCATATCCCTCTTCCCTTTTCCGTTTTCCGTCTTCCGTCTTCCTTGGCTCGCCGTAGCCGCGCCATGCGCGTGACGAAGGCGGCCGTTTTCCGTCAGCTCACCACGAAGTTCATCAGTCGGCCGGCCACGTACACAATCTTGCGGATCGTCTTGCCGGTGATGTGCGCCTCAATCGCTGCGTCCCCCCGCGCTGCCGCCTCCACCACATCCTGCTTCGCGCCGGCGGGGACTTTCACCCGGCCGCGCAGCTTGCCGTTCACCTGCACGGGAATCTCCACCATGTCGTCGACCAGCAGTTTCTGATCCGCCACCGGCCACGGTTCATAGGCCAGCGACTCCTTGCGCCCCAGTCGTTCCGACAATTCTTCCGCGAGATGCGGCGCCAGCGGCGCAAGCACCAACAGAAACCGCACGACCTGCGAGCGCTCGATGCGGCCCGCTTTGTAAACGGCATTGACGAATTCCATCATCGCCGAAATCGCCGTGTTGAACTTCATCTCCTCGATGTCATCCCCGACCCGTTTGAATAGCCGGTGCAGCAGACGCTCGATCTCCGGATCGGCCGGTCCGTCAACCATCAACGCCGGATGATCCTCGTCGGGCACCACCAACCGCCACACGCGATTCAGGAAACGATGCACACCCGGCACGTCGCGCGTGTTCCAGGGTTTGGAGGCCTCCAGCGGACCCATGAACATTTCGTAGAGTCGAAACGTATCCGCGCCGTAATCGCCGATGACCTCGTCCGGGTTGACCACGTTCTTGAGACTCTTCGACATCTTCTCGATGGTCTCCGCCAACTCTTCGCCCGTGTCCTTGTGACGCGGTTTGTCGCCGCTGAGATCCACCTTGTCGTAACCGATGCAGATGCCACGCGAATCCCTGTACGCGAAGCTGCGTATCATACCTTGGTTGAACAACTTACCGAACGGCTCCGGCTGCGACACATGACCGAGATCGAACAACACCTTGTGCCAGAATCGTGCATAAAGCAGATGCAGCACCGCGTGTTCCGCGCCGCCGACGTAGAGGTCCACGCCGTTCGGACTCATCCAGTATTTCTCCGCCGCCGGATCGCAGAACCGCGTCGCGTTCTTCGAATCAAGATACCGCAGGTAATACCAGCACGAACCCGCCCACTGTGGCATCGCGTTCAGCTCGCGCTGCGCGGGCTTGCCGCACGACGGACACGCCACCGTCACCCAATCCTTCACCCGCCCAAGCGGCGGCTTCGGCGGCGTGTTCGGATCGTCGCTTTTCTCGGGCGTGAAATCTTCCAGGTCCGGCAGCCGCAACGGCAACTCGCTCTCCGGCAAACCGACCGTGCCGCACGCGTCGCAATGCACGATCGGGAACGGCTCGCCCCAATACCACTGACGGCTGAAGATCCAATCGCGCAGCTTGTAGTTCACCGCGAACCGGCCCAGCCCTTGCGCTTCCAATTCAGCCGTGATCTTCTTCTTGAACTCCGGCGTGGTCAGCCCGTCGTATTTTCCGGAATTTACGGCGACGCCGTCATCGACATAACCCTTCCAGTCGATGCCTTCTGGCGGCTTGACCACCTGGATGATCGGCAGGTCAAACTTCGTGGCGAATTCGAAATCGCGTGTGTCGTGCGCAGGCACCGCCATGATCGCGCCCGTCCCGTATCCCATCATGACGTAGTCCGCAACCCAGATCGGAATCTTCTGCTGGTTCACCGGATTGATCGCGTGCGCGCCGGTGAATACGCCGGTCTTCTCCTTGCCTTCGGTCATCCGCTCGATTTCGGACTTCCGGCCCGCCTGCTCGACGTAGGCCGTGACCTCGGCCCGTTGCACCCCCGTCGTAACCTTCTCTACCAGAGGATGTTCCGGAGCCAGCACCATGTAGGTCGCGCCGAACAATGTATCCGGCCGGGTGGTGTACACCACCACGTGGAACGTGGAACCTGCAACTTGGAACTGCACCTCCGCCCCTTCCGAGCGGCCGATCCAGTTGCGCTGCATGATCTTGATCGACTCGGGCCAGTTCACGAGCTTGAGGTCGTCGACAAGTCGCTCGGCATACGAGGTGATCCGCAGCATCCACTGCTTCAATGCGCGACGATACACCGGATGGTTGCCGCGATCCGAGCGCCCCTCGTTGGTCACCTCTTCGTTCGCAAGCACGGTGCCGAGCGCGGGGCACCAGTTCACCGGCACCTCGGCCATATACGCGAGGCGCTGCTCATCCACAGCCTTGCGCAACGCGAGGCCGGCAAGCCCCTGCTTCTTCAGCTTCGCTTCCAGTTCCGAAATCGGACGCGCCTTCTGCTGATCGACATCGAACCACGCGTTGAACATCTGGAGGAAGATCCATTGCGTCCAGCGGTAGTAGTCCACATCGGTCGTCGCGACGCGGCGGGACCAGTCATAGGAGAACCCGAACATCTTGATCTGCCGCTCGATGTTGGCGATGTTGCGCTCTGTGGTGACACGCGGATGGATGCCGTGCTCGACCGCATACTGCTGCGCAGGCAAACCGAAGGAGTCGTAGCCCATCGGATGCAACACGTTGAAGCCCTTCATCCTCTTGTAGCGGGCGACAATGTCCGTTGCCGTGTATCCCTCGGGATGGCCGACATGCAGGCCTGCGCCGCTCGGATACGGGAACATATCCAGCACGTAGAACTTGGGTTTCGAGGTGTCGGGATGAACCGGAACTTCGAAGGTACGGTTCTTCGCCCAGTTCGCCTGCCACTTCTTCTCGATCTCAGCAAAAGGATACGCAGCCATGTCTCCACCTCTGTTGTTACGCGCGGAAAGCGCTCAGAGAATAGCGGAAGATGGCCAAAATGAACCAACAAAAAGCTGCGGCCCGTGTCCAATATGTACGGTGTGCCCGGAAGAGGGTATAAATGCACCAAGGGGAGGTCGTACATGAAATCACCCGCGTTGTCCGCTTTCGCCGCATTCGCCCTGCTCACCGCCTCTGCGTCCGCCCAGATCTTGTTCAACCATCTCGGCACGGCTCCCTCCAAGTTCGGCACGGATGAAACGATACTCCTGCGAGGCTCTGCCCGGCGCACGGACCGCTATATCCGGCTCACACCATCCGCGCGAATCCAGCGTGGCGCCGCTTGGCTCTCGTCGAAGCAGGATGTGTCCAAAGGCTTCAGCACCATGTTCCAGTTTCGCATCACCGATCCGCGCTCCGAATTCACCCCGGATGTCACCACGAGTACGGGCGGTGACGGGTTTGCGTTTGTCATTCAGAACGCGAGTCCCGGCGCGCTCGGCTACCCCGGTGGCGGCATCGGCTATGCCGGCATTTCCAACAGCGTGGCCATAGAGTTTGATACGTGGGACAACGATGAGAGCGGACAGGACGTTGTGCGCGACGTGAATGACAACCATGTGGCCGTGCATACGCTCGGCACGGAATCCAACCTGGAATACGAATCCTACGCGCTCGGCGTCACCCCCAATGTACCGGAAATGACCGATGGCGAAGTGCATACCGTGCGGATCGAATACGTTCCCGGCAATCTCTACGTGTACATGGACGACGTCAGCACGCCCATCCTCGCTGTACAATTATTCCTCGACGAGGTGATGGAACTCGACGAAGGAAAGGCTTGGGTCGGATTCACCTCGGCGACGTGGAGCGCGTACGAAAACCACGACATCCTGAACTGGGCGTTCTCCGGCAAGACGGACTAACCGACGCGTTGCCGCATCACTTGCGCGACCAGCCAAACCAGTACGGAACCTCTCGCTGGTACGCCCGGTAGGCATCGCCGTAGTACTTCAGATATCGCCGCTCTTTCAGCATCGGCCCCAGCATACAGTAGGCCGTCCAAAGCAGGGCCAGGGCCACGCGATCCAGCGTCCAAACCGGCCCCGTCCAAAGCATCAGGGAATACGCCAGGTAGATCGGCTGGCGGGACACCCGGTACGTTCCACCTTGAGGGAACGTCTTATACTCAGGATGCTTTCCGCGAACCACGGCGCCCCACCCCAGGAAACCCGTCTGCAACGCCAGCCCCGCGTCCCACATCGCCACTCCAACAAGCAACCAGGCCGCGGCATAGAGCACGGTCATCACCCAGCCGGCGACGCCATGAAGATGCATCCACGTCACGCCCGACGGCGACCAGAGGAGAAACACCACCAGCAATTGAATCGACGCCAGCGTCGCGAAGGTTGTCGTCGAAAGCTCGCGGCCAAGGCCCAGCGGAACCCACCTTGCCGTCCACTTCCGCCCCGGAACCGAAAGCAGCCACGAGTGCACTATCGGAAACTGCAGCAACAGCATCGAATTCGCCAGCAGCGCCCACACACCATGCAACCTGCCAAAGCCATACTCCATGCCTGTGTATATCGAGAACACCATCAGTCCAACCCCGGCTAGAAATGTAACGTGACAAACCAAGCCGGCCAGGAACGCGACGACGCGCTGGGCCGTGGTGTAGGATGGACTTGAATCGACCGAGAGTTGGTTACTCATGAGCCAGACGACTTTTCCGCAACAGCCGACGCATGCAACGCGGCAGGAACGTGTTCCAACAGATTGACTTCAATCGTCAATCCCGGCCCAAAGGCCATCGCGCACACGCGACCCGCCGCTTCCGCCCGATCAAGAATGCTCTTCAGCACAAAGAGGATCGTCACGCTGCTCATGTTCCCGTAGTCGCGCAACACGTCGCGCGACGGCTGTACTTGCCCGGGCTGAAGCGACAGCGCCCGCGACACCTTGTCCACGATCGCCTTACCGCCCGGATGCACCGCCCAAACTTCCACGTCCTTCAATTCCAGTTCCGCCGTCGCGAGCACCGGCTCAAGGATCGTCACGATGTTCGAGGCGATGACATCCGGCACATAGCTGGACAACACGATGTTAAATCCACGGTTGCCGATCTCCCACGCCATGTCCTTGCGGCCGGACGGCGCAAGCGCCGAGAGAAACGGGCCAATGCGAAACGCATTCGCCCCCGGAGCAGGTTCATGCGAACTCACCAGCACGGCCGCCGCACCGTCGGAGAAGAGCGCATTTGCCAACAGGGAATCCTCGTCGTCCCTGACCTGCATATGGAGACTGCAAAGTTCAAGACACTCTACGAGGACGGTCGCGCGCGGATTCGCCTCACAAAACTGGGCCGCCATGCGCAGCGCAGGCAGCGCAGCATAGCAGCCCATGAACCCAAGGTTATATCGCTGCGTCGCGTCCGAAAGACCCAACTCCTGCACGATGTGATAGTCAGGCCCGGGATTATAGAAACCCGTGCACGAGACCGTGATGACATGCGTAATATCGCCGGTTGTGAAGCCCTTCACGCGCCGAAACAGATTGCGGGCCACCTCCACCGACATTCGTTTCGATTCACGGGCAAACACCCGGTTGCGTTCCTCGGTGCCGGATTCCTGAAGCCGCCCCGCTGCGTCCGTATGAAACAACTCCGGCTCGGCGCCCGGAAGAAAATCGCGCAGCACGCTGTGGCGCTTCTCTATGCCCGACCGGTCGTAGATCGCATGCACCATACGCCGCTGCCGGTCCGTTCCGACCCACTGCTTCATCAAATCCCGCGCCACGTCCTGAGGATAAGAGGTCTCAGGCACCAAGGTCTCTATGTGATGTATATAGACGCTCACTACCCCACCTGCCCTTTCGTCATGGTCCCGCCGAAGCTACATCGTAGGTAGGTCCCTTCAAGACCACGTGCGCCCGAACAGGAACCGCATCACCCACCCTGATGATCCCAAGAATCGTCGGCGGCACCAACCCGCTTTCCTTCAGCGAGAGCGTCATCTCCAGTTCAAACTGCACGGAGTTGCCGTCGGTTTTCCAGCCCTTGATTTTCGCCGAAACCGTCTGCGTCTGATCCCTGATCGTGAGCTTCATCGGCACGCGCAACCTGGCTGCGCCGGTGTCGATCTGGACGGGGTCCACCACCCCAACAATTCTAGGGAAGTGCAACGAGTCGAACATCTTACGCATGTTGGCGTCGCGCTTGGAATGCCCCGTGTTCATCTGCACCACCGCGACCACCACGGTCCCGCCCAGCGTGGCCGTCTTCCCGTCGATCGACACATTGGCGATGAACGGATCAGCCTTCACGTTCCCTTCGAAATCATGAAGTGTCGATGTTCCAGAAAATTCTATATCCGCCTCGCCCCGCCACGCTTCCGCCGCGCAAATCCGTTGCGCCGAAACAGCAAAGGCCAAGGCGACCAACATCCGGACCAGACTGCGTCTACTCATGCCTGCCCTCCAAGGCGTTCCGGGTAAATTAACCCAAGCCGGCGTGATTTCAACCCGTGGGGACGAGTCAGGAGGCCGGATGGCGGGCCATGAACCGGCCACGCCCCGTTCGGCCAACGAATCGTCCATGCTGCACCGCGACCTCGCCGCGAACCGTGACCACTTCCGGTCGCCCCTTGATCGTCCACCCCTCGAACGGATTGTAATCCACGTTCATCGAATGGGTCTTTGCGGAGATCGTGCCCTCATGCGAGGGATCGTAGACGACAAGGTCCGCATCACTGCCAACCTGGATCGCGCCCTTCTTCGGATACAACCCAAACAGCTTCGCCGGCTGCGTGCTTGCCACATCCACCATGCGCTGCAGATCCATGCGCCCCTCCAGCACGCCATACGTGAAGAGCAGATTGATCCGGTCCTCCAGCGTCGGCATGCCGCTCGGAATCTTCGTGAACTCGTCGCGCCCAAGTTGCTTCTGTGTGCCGAAGTCAAACGGCGCGTGGTCGGTCGCCACCGTGTGTATCAGACCGCTCTTCAACGCGCTCCACAACACGGCCTGATTCTTCTTCTCACGCAGCGGCGGGGAGACGAGGTACTTGGCGCCTTCGAAATTCGGACGCTCGGCGTACGACTTGTCCAACAGCAGATAGCTCGTCAGTGTTTCGATCCACAAATCAGCCCCGAGTTCCTTCTCCGCGAGCGCTGCTTGAAGCGATTCCTCACAACTCAGATGGACCACGTAGGCCCGCGCACCAGCCTGGCGCGCCAGTGACGCAAAGTGTTTGGTACCAGCAGCTTCCATTGCAGGCGGGCGGCTGTGGTAATGCCATTCAGGCCCGGTCTTGCCCTCGGCGATGAGTTTCTTTTGAAGACGGTCGATCGCCTCGGCGTCCTCGCAGTGTCCCATCGTGATGACACCCAATTCCGCGGCGAGCCGCAACGTTGGAACGAGTTGCGGATCGGGAAGGTTCACGCTGTCCTTGTAGGCAAGATACACCTTGAATGAGGTCACGCCGCGACGGACCACTTCACGAAGTTGCTGCTCCGTCTCGCGATCGTTTCGCGTCACTGCCATGTGAAACGAGAAGTCACACGCCGACTTGCCCTCGCTCTTCTCATGCCAGACGTCGAGCGCTTGCAGCGGAAGCTCGTCGCGGTTCGGTGAACAGAAATCGATGAAGCATGTTGTCCCGCCCATAAGTGCGGCGCGGCTCGCGGTCTCATAGGTGTCTTTCGAGCAGACGGTCTTGAGCGGAAGATAGACGTGCACATGCGGATCAACAAAGCCCGGCATGACCAGCTTGCCCGCGGCATCGATGACCGTGGCTCCGGGCGGAACATCGAGACCGCGACCGATGCGCGTGATCTGCTCTCCTTCGCAGAACACATCACCCTCGAACTTCGCGTTCGACGTAACGATGGTGCCGTTGCGTATCAGAAGGCTCATGAACCAGCCCCTTAGTCCACCGGCGGCAGCATGTCGCCGACGGCCTGAACATCACGCGCAATCTGTTGCCTCAATGCCTCGCGGCCGTTGAAGTGCTGGACATCGCGCACATGCCGGACAAACGATACTTCAATATCTTCGCCATACACATCCATGTCAAAGCCAAGGATGTGCACCTCGACGATGAAGCCCGAAGGACTGCCCTTCGCGTCCGTGATGTCGGCGAGGAATGCAGCGCCCGGCCAACGTCGCCCATGCACCTTGGCGTAGACGGCATAGACACCGCTCGGCGGACGCACTTCGTTGTGCGGATCGAGATTCGCTGTCGGGAATCCGAGTTGCGTACCGATATGTCGGCCGCGCACCACCGTACCCAGAACACTGAACGGACGACCCAGCATCTGTTCCGCATCTTCCAAATCGCCCTTTGCAACCGACCGCCGAATCCGCGTACTCGAAATGACATCCTTCTTCCACAAGAGCGGTTCCACAACAGATACCTGCAAGTCATTGTCTGGAGCCAACTTGCGAAGAAGATCGGCCGTCCCACGACCCTTGTGGCCGAAGGTCCAATTCTGACCGACAACCAGTTCCTTGAGATTCGGGGCGGCCCGGTGAAGACGTGCCACAAAATCTTCGGGTTCCTCCGCCGCAAGTTCACGCGTGAACGGTAGAACCACGCAGCCGTCCACACCGAGGGGTTCCATGAGTGCGATCTTGTGCGGCGTGGACGTAATCAGTGGCGGTGCAGCCTGTGGCTTCAAAATCTTGAGCGGATGAGGATCGAGCGTCAACACCCACGCTTCGCCGCGCATCGCCGCCGCCTTGGAAACGGCTTCGCCGATCACCGCCTGGTGACCGCGGTGGACGCCGTCGAAGTAGCCCACGGCGAGCACGACGGGGCGCGTGTCGAGCCTCAGATCTTCAAGCTGGCGCGTGATCCTCATTCCCGGGTCCTCCCGTTCGCACCTTGTGCACGGGGATGACATGTTCCACGAGTTTCTCCAACGGCATCTCCAGAATACGGGGCATCGTCAGCGCATCGGCCACATCGAACGAACCGGATCGAGTCCGGCGCAGTTGTTCCAGGAACGCGCCGCAACCGAGCGCCCGGCCGACATCGGCACACACGGTGCGCACGTAAGTGCCCTTCGTACACGCCAGGCGAAAACGCACAGAAGGCAGAGTGAAGTCGAGCAAGGCAAACTCGTAGATGTGAATGAGGCGCGCCTCCCGCTCGACCGTCTGACCCTTACGCGCCAGTTTGTAGAGCGGCACGCCGTCCTTCTTGATCGCGGAGACCATGGGGGGCGTCTGCATGATATCGCCGACCCATTTCTTCATCTCCGCTTCAAGCGCTCCCCGCGTCACACCGCTGGCGTCGGACTCCACAAGAAGCTTGCCGTCGAGGTCATCCGTGTCGGTGGTGGCACCGAGACGCATCGTGCCCTCGTACACCTTGTCCGACCCCATGATGAAGTTGGAAAGCTTGGTACCCCTGCCGAGAAGAATCACCAGCAACCCGGTCGCCATGGGATCCAACGTCCCACCGTGACCGACCTTATCGAGGCGAAAATGGCGGCGGATACGATCCACCACATCATGGGAGGTCGGGCCTGAGGGCTTGTCCACCAGCAACAACCCATCCCAGGCATTCATCACACGCATCGGCGCAGGGCCGCCTCGCTTGATCACGTCGAGGTCTCCTCTTCTTCGGCAGGCACATCCTCGACCTTGGGCAGCGTACCCTCGATTTCCGAGATGATCTGGAGAACATGATCGCCCTGTTCAATCGACTCATCCAACTCAAACAGGATCCGGGGGGTATACTTCAGCTTGATCGCATCGCCGACCACGCGCTGGAATTCCGAACGGTGCCGCTGAAGTTGCGCCAGGATATGTGCCCGGTCCGGCACGTGATCGCGAATCGAAACGGCCACGTGGGCGGTGTGCAAATCGCTGCTGACGGCAACGCGCGTGATCGTGATGGCGGAGAGATCGAAACTCTTCTCGTTCATGATGCGGAACAGGGCTCCCGCGATCTCGCGCTTCATCAACTCATTGACTCGCACCATCCGGTCGACGCTCATGAAGATAAATCCCTGATTGAAATGTTGGAGCCCCGGGGCAAAGGCGTGATGGGAATTCCTGCCGCAGATGAGCCATGAGGCTGTGCCATGTCCGCTCCATTACGCCAGCACTTCACAACTCCGTTACCCCGTTATCCTACAGCTGCTGCGAGATCTTCTCCATCTCGTAGAGTTCGATGACATCGCCCTCGGCGAAGGCCGAGAAGATATCCAGCCGGATACCGCACTCCTGACCTTCACGCACTTCCGCGGCATCGTTCTGGAACCGCTTGAGCGACGAGATGGACCCCTCGGCCAGCACTTCGCCCTTGCGCAGGACACGGGCGCGACAACGCGACGTCGCACGGCCATCGGTGATCATGCAACCGGCGACGTTGCCCTTCTTGCTGATATCGAAGACCTGCCTGACTTCGGCGTGCCCAATGACGGACTCCTTGACGATCGGCTCCAGGAGACCCGTCATTGCATCGCGGACATCGTCGAGCAATTCGTAGATCACGCTGTAGAGCCGTATCTCCACGCCCTCGCGCTTGGCCATGCCCGCTGAGCTGGGCTCCTTGCCGACATGGAAACCGATGATGATGGCGTTCGACGCACTCGCCAGCAACACGTCGTTGTCCGAAATATTGCCGACACCCGCAAGCACCACCGAGATGGCCACTTTGTCGCTCTTGATGCCAAGCAGCGACTGCTGGATGGCTTCGAGCGAGCCCTGGACATCCGTCTTGAGCACAACGGCCAGCGTCTGCTTTTCTACTTCCGTGGACCGACTCATCAAATCTTCCAGCGAGGCGCGTTTGGGCACGGACATTTCATCGAGACGCTTCTTCGCCAATCTTTCCTCGGACGTCGTCCGCGCGAGTTTCTCGCTCGCGACCACCTTGAACTCCATGCCGGGCTCGGGCACGCTGGTGAGGCCAAGGCATTTCACTGCCCACGACGGCCCGGCCGTGCGAACCTTGATGCCATGGTCGTTGATCAGGGCCTTCACCTTGCCCCAGTACGGACCACAAAGCAGGGCATCGCCCACCTGCAGCGTGCCGCGCCGAATCAGGACATTCGCCGTCGGGCCCATGCCGGCTTCCATGCGGGCTTCGATCACATAGCCCTGGGCGCGCCGCCGCGGATTGGCCTTGAACTCGAGCATCTCAGACTGCAGCAGGATCATTTCGAGAAGATGGTCAATGCCGTCGCCCGTCACGGCGCTCACCGGGCAACAAATCACATCGCCACCCCAGTCCTCGGGGTTGACCCCCTCCTGCTGGAGCTGGCGCTTCACGCGATCGACATTCGCCCCGCGAACATCGGTCTTGTTGATGGCAACAATGACGCAAACCTTGGCCGCGCGCGCGTGCTGGATCGCCTCTTTCGTCTGCGGCATGACGCCGTCGTCGGCCGCCACGACCAGCACGGCAATGTCGGTCAGGTTGGCACCGCGCGCACGCATCGCGGTGAACGCCGCATGCCCCGGCGTATCCAGGAACGTGATCCAATGATCGCGGTACTGCACCATGTAGGCGCCGATATGCTGGGTGATGCCGCCATCTTCGCCCTTTGCAACATGCGAGTGCCGGATCTTGTCCATCAGCGACGTCTTGCCATGGTCGACGTGCCCAAGGAACGTGACAATCGGCGGCCGTGCAATGAGATCTTCCGGCCGGTCCTCTTCGGTCTCCACCATCACGGTCGGCTTGGGCGGCGGAGGCTTTACTTCAACCTTCTTCTCCTGCTCCAGAATGAATCCGCGCTTTTCGGCCACCTGTTGCGCGACCTTCAACTCGATCCTCTCGTTGATCGACGCGAAGATATTCATCGTCATCAACGTGGCGATCAACTGGTTCGGCTTGATGCCGATCTGCTCCGCAAAATCTTTGACGATGAGCGGAACCTTGACGATGACCACCTTCTTCTCTGACGGCTTCGGTGGTGCAGCAGGCTTGGGCTTCGGCTCGGCCGGCTTCTCAGGCGCGGCAACCGGCTCGGGTGCCGGCGGGGCTTCAGGCGTGGCCACGGCTGGAGCCGGAATCGGGGCCGACACGCCTGCAGCAGCCGCGGCAACCGCGGCGGCCGCCTGAGCGAGCAATCCCTCGAAGGCCTTGCGCGCCATGTCGACCTGCTCCGGGGTCAACATGGTCATGGGGTTGTTCTTCACGTCCTGTTTCAGTTCGTGAAGCTTCTCCACCACGTCCTTGCCCGTGGTCTTAAGCTCTTTGGCCAGTTCGTGAAGTCTCATGATTCCTTGGGTTCTTCCTTCCCGTGCGCGAGTTCGAATGCCGCTTCGGCGCCGGCGCGAATTTGCTTGGCCACATCGGCATCAATGCCTTCAATGGCTTCCAGGTCGGCAACGTCCACCGCGAGAATACCTTCCGGCGTGAGGAAGCCGGCATGCACCAGCTTGTCTGCGTGCTCGCTGCCAATACCCTCGATCTTCGCCAGTTGCGCCACCGCGCGCGCCACTTTCTCTTCGAAACTGATGTCGGATTCGTCCTTCTGAATGTCGATCTTCCAGCCGGTGAGCTTGGCCGTCAGGCGCGCATTCTGACCCTTCTTACCGATCGCGAGCGAAAGCTGATCTGCATCCACAATGACGCGGACAGTCTTGTTTTCAGGCTCGACGCTGACCCGCACCAGCTTGGCCGGGGCCAACGAGTTGGTGACATAGGTCTTCGTGTCCTCGTGCCAGCGAACGATATCGATCTTCTCGCCGGACAGCTCCCGGACAATGTTCTTCACGCGAATGCCGCGCATGCCGACGCAGGCGCCAACGGGGTCGACCTTCTGGTCGTGCGACACGACGGCGATCTTGCTCCGGAACCCGGCTTCGCGCGCAATGCCCTTGATCTCGACAGTCTTGTCGGCGATCTCGGACACCTCGAGTTCGAACAGGCGCCGGACAAAATCGGGATGGCTGCGTGAGAGAATGATCTCAGGCCCCTGCGGCGCGTTCTCAACGCTGAGCAGCAGGGCACGGATGCGGTCTCCCACCTGGTACTCCTCGGTCGGAACGCGCTCACGGGCAGGCATGATGGCCTCCGCGCGGCCGAGGTCAACCACCACATCGCTGCGCTCAAAACGGCGGACGGCACCACTGACGATGTCGCCCGGGCGATCCTTGTACTCCTCGAAAACCTTGTCCTTCTCCGCCTGGCGAATCTTGTGGAGAATGGCTTGTTTGGCGGTCTGGGCGGCGATGCGACCGAAATTCTTTGGCGTGACTTCGAGTTCCAGAAATTCGCCCAGCTTGGCATCCGCCTTCATCTTGCGGGCCGCCGCGAGCGAAATCTGATCGTGGGGGGCAACTACGTTTTCGACCACCTGAACCTTGGCAAAGGCGCGGATATCGCAGGTCTTGCGATCAATCGCCATGCGAAGGTCTTTGGCCGGACTGACGCTCTTCTTGGAGGCGCTCAGCAGGGCCGATTCAACAGCCACAAGCAGGGTTTCGCGGTCGATGCCACGCTCCCGCTCCATATAATCAAGAACCGCCAGTAACTCGTTGTTCATGGCCTTCACCCTGCCCTACCGGGCATCCATATCCCACAATTGGGATGTGTCAAAAAACCTGTTCCACCGCGCCCCGTCTATACGAAAAAGAGTGGGATGCGACCCACTCTTCATCAGAGGCCGATAGAGATTACAAACCTCGGTTAAGGTTAGGAAAGAGCATCCTGCCGGTCAAGACTCATTTTTTCATCCGCAAGAAGTCGGCGAACCCGGCATGTTTCCGGCCCTGCGGCATATTCACCTTCGCCATTCGTGCATGATTCGGCTGTTAATCACAAACCACGCAATCGTTTGCATGAATGGTCCATTGACGAGGTCAAGAAAGGGAAACACAGCCGTTAAGGCATGGCGCTCATGTCTTCCGATAACACGAACATACTTACGGCTCATTTTGCCCACTTCTTGATCTGCCATTATACCATATTTTTATTGACATATAACCGACAATCGCTTGCCGAAAATTGGGCTTGTCAACAGCGTTTGTATAGTAAACCGTTTTTGCATTACTACAGGCCCTTTTTCGTGGCCCGTTTGTTTGACAGTCGTGCCCTACAATGGTATGTAGTTACTAGGGTGGTAAGGGTAATAACATTACCCGGGAGTGGTTTGTAGAAGCATGGTCTTCTGGTGGGGCTGACTGGCGTTGGACCAAGTCGTCCGAATGCGGTCGGCGGACGCGCTTCTTCTCTCCACGAAAGGTTGTATGAATGAGCCCTAATGTGAACAGGCGATGGCTGGTCTTCTGGGCCTGTCTCTTGGTGATGTTTGTTGCCATCACCGGAGTCTATGCCACCACGGTCAACCTCATCGCCTACGTCTCCTACTCCATTCTCAACTCGCTTGGTGTTCCGCTGGCCGATGGCTCCGTGGTCTACATCTTCGGCAGCACCGACAGTGTGAACAATGGCCCGATGCCCTACGGGACCAACCTCATCGCCGATTCTGTCCAAGGCGACGATGTCTTCATCGGCATGGTGCAGATCGGCACGCCCTCTTTCCTCGGCAGCAATGGCACGTTCTACTCCGACAGCCAGTTCTCGTTCAACATCGACGACATCCACTATCTCTACATCCGGTTCTTTGATACCACGAACACGGCCATTGAAGGCTACACGAACTGGGGCTACTCCGGCGCGACGCAGATCGTCGACGACGGCTCCGGCTACGCTGTCATCGACTGGGGCCAGCAGCGCACCACCGTAACCAACAACTTCGTGATCATCCCCGAACCCAGCACCGGCCACCTGTTGCTCCTCTTCATCGGACTGCTCGGCGGATTATTCACGAGTATGCGCAAGGCAGAGCGAAAGGCTTTCAAGAGGTAACGCCATGAAGCCGTACATCCACATCGATCATCTGGCCGGCCCCGGGAAACGCCGGCTCCTCACCTCCCTCTTCGTCGTTGCCCTTCTCGCGGCCACGGCTTCGTCCGTGTTCGCGCAGGGCGGCGTCGTGACCCCTGTCCATGTCGGCGCACTCGAGCCCATCAAGGATGAGTTCGGCACCAATTTGCACGGCAGCGCGCTCTCCAATCCCGACGACTGCGATATCGTCCAAGTCCTCTGGGCCAGCAATTCCGTCATCAATCCGCCGGCCTACGACGGCACGCCGGATACGGAGAATCCCCCCGTGGAGGGCGGCCTTTCCCACATTGGCAACCTGACCGCCTCTATCCTCAGCGAGCCCGGCTTCTTCTCTGTGGCCATCGGTGACCCCCGCCCCATCTCGGGCCGCATGTTTGTCCGCGTCTTCAATGCCCCGAATCTCGATGACGCCTCGTTCTACGCCGACTCACAGATCCTGACCCTCAGCGGCAACGACTCGCTCATCGCCGAGTTCGGCTCGACGACGAACCCGCTGGACCCGCGCGACTTCGATGACGATGGCTTGAACAATTCGTGGGAGAAGAGCCTCGGCGTCGACCCCAACAATCCGGACACCGACGGCGACGGCATGATCGACGGCTGGGAATTCCGCGCCGGCACGGACGCCAAGGACGACAAGTCTGTCTTCGTCGCCGTACACATCGCCGCTGCATCCCAGACCGATGCCCTGCTCTCGTGGGCAACCGTCGCGGGCAAGCAGTACCAGGTCGAGTATATGGACATCACCGATGCAGGTCCCCTTTGCTACAGCAACGTGAGCGCCGTAATCACCGCCGACAGCGAGTCGACGGTCACCACGATCACCAATGGTTTGTCCGGCGGTACAGGCAAGTACCGCGTGAGACTGGTCGAATAGTTGTCCGAACATGAATGCAGAAGCGCACACAGCCTCGCCGCTGGCTTCAAATAGCCGAAAGGTGCCGGCAGCGGGAATGTTGCGCAGGTCAAATGCCGGAGCCAGCGCCATGAGAGTAAAGCACACATCCCCAATGCGCCTTCGCGGTGTACCGCGCGCAGCAACGAGACTTCCAGGAAGCGGAAGGCATGGAGACCATCCTTCCAGAGCTTGGAGACCTCGCGTACCCACGCTTGCTCTCGTCCTGATGGTGGCTTCTTCTATTCTGCTGTCCGCTAATCCGGTCGTCGCCGACACGTTCAATGACTGGTGGTGCCTCCACTTCTGGGACACCGCGTCCTCTGATCCCGGATCATGGCACGGCCCCCAATGGAGCAGCGCATCGATTTACTGGCAGGTGACGCTGACCTCGGCCATCGACATCAGCGGAAACGGGCATATGAAGTTCGAACGCGACAGTTGGAGCCGCCAATGCGCAGCCGTCTCCGGCGGGTTCACGCTGACACCCGACAACAGCATGGCGATCAGTGGAAGTCTCCGGCTGGGAGGAAGCGCGTGGAGTTGCAGTGATCCGGCCGACATCTGGATCAACTCCATGGAGAACACCAAGACCTACGTCATCAACCTGGTGGACACGGGAACCGTCCTGGCCGACACCTGCAACGACAACATGGCAGCATTCGTGGTCAACGAAGTGAATCATCGAAACGCGTTGGTCGACCTGCCCAGTCGGGTCGAGGCTTCCAACAGCCTGTCGACCGTCTATCTCAATAGCCGATCGACGGCGGAGTACGCGGGCTCCTGCGAGGAAGTGTGGTTCATGTATACCACCAACAACTGGACCTCCCGATCCTATGTGGAGATCACGAACGTCACAACGAACACGACGCTGACGTTGCCCATAGGCACGCAAGTGAACTTTGGCAGCCTGATCCAATGGATCGTGGAAACATCCGCCAATACAGACACGGCCACCGTCTCGGGTACCACTTCCGGGTCACTCAACTTCGACGCCATGTTCATCAAGCGCTACGATGGGCGCAATCACTGGGTGGCCAAGACCCTTCTCCAGAACTACAGCTTCGAATTGGCCCCCACGACCAATTCACCCAACGAAGGAGCGTACAACTGGAAACTGGGCGATCCAAACACCCGCGGCGCTTTCTCGAACAGCGTCTCCCGCGAGGAATGGCGGGCACACAGCGGCTATTGGCAGTACGCGTTCAAGGGCACCTGGGCAACCGCTGGCGACCATGGAACCGCCTGGCAGGAAGTCACCAATCGGCTGGACCCGGGCAGCGCGTGGGTGGCCGGCGCGTGGTTCTACAACGACACAACCTTCACCTGCTCGGGGGCCAAGCTTAAGATCGAGTTCTATGATGGATCCGGCACACGGCTGGGCGGCAACACCAACAATTTCAGCGGGAGCATGCCGGGCGAGGCGTGGACCTATTACTCCGTCGGGGCGACCTGTCCGGTAGGCACTGCTTGGACACGCTTCCAGATGGACACCGAGGGCGTTGGCGCAAATGGCGCGCTGCAGATGGATGACGCCGTGTTGTGGGGCGAGGAACCGTCCGCAACCTACGTGTGGGACGCCTCTGCCTACCCGGACCGCGATTGGAGCAATCCGACCAACTGGGAGGGAAACCAGGAGCCGATTTCGATCAGCAACGCGTACATCAACGGAAGTTACACCGGTGAGGTCACGCAGGCCGGCGAGGTCGCCAAGGACCTCTTCGTCGGCAGCAGCGCAAAGGGCACACTGATTCAGAGCGGCGGTTCTCTCTCGGTGACAAACCTGTTCATGGGCTTCTCCTCAGG
>Ga0116158_10000799_pt1 | contig 29585 bp, 28 predicted proteins | sample AD_UKC052_MetaG_FD_89883 | JGI IMG/M metagenome (GOLD analysis project Ga0116158, IMG submission 89883) | Active sludge microbial communities of municipal wastewater-treating anaerobic digesters from USA - AD_UKC052_MetaG | ecosystem: Engineered > Bioreactor > Anaerobic > Digestate | place: USA... | reverse complement strand
TTGAAGGAAGAGGCCGAACCGCTCACCCTGTTCAATGACCAACTTGTGATGGGCTCCATCGCGATGACGAGTTGGCGCATCGGATAGAGAAAAGAAATTAGCTGATGAGCTGATCCGCGAATTAGCTCATGGCTCCTTGGTAGGAGCAGTGTACTTAATTGAAGAACCTCGGTTCCAAGTGAATGTGGCATGGAGCGCTACCAGTGGAAACTTACACAGCCACTTCACGAGCCAACCGCCTACAACGGGAGGTAGTATCTTCATTGCTTCGCGAAACGTTGCACCTGCCGTGCCTTGGTTCCGTTCAATTGAACGGCGTACAACCCGTCAGCCCAACCTTCCACACTCAACTGATGTTGCAGTTGGCCTTCTGGCATACGGTCCAAGCTCACCACTAACTTCCCTTGAGTATCGTATACACTGAGCCAGCCCGCCCCAACGTCCCAAGCGATACTGAGCACGTCCGCAACGGGGTTCGGAAAGAGCCGCAACCCGGTGTGCTGTTCTGTTTCACCAAGGCCAACATCCTGTGGATCGAGTTTCACCACCCAAACGTCGGTACTGCCGTTCGTTCCAGTTGCATCACCATCACTCGATGAGCTTAAACCTCCGATGACCAATCCACCGTCCGATGCCAGACAGAGATCGTTCGCACCATCAGCACCAGTTCCGCCAATAGTGCGCTGCCAAAGAAGGTCTAAGTTGGAGTCAAAGTGAACTACCCAGAGGTCCGAAGGACCTCCATGCTGCCCTTCTATCATTCCATCGGAGGAAGACGTTGAACCCGCGATAAAGAAAGACTGGCCATCATTCGAACTTATGAGCGACCTCGGATTATCCACACCACTTCCACCAAATGAACGCTGACCTTGAATAGCACCTCCACTAGAGAGCTTAACAACCCAAATGTCGTTCTCGCCGAACGGTTCAGCAATGTCCCCGTCTTGGGAATCTGATAGGATCGCAGCGAGGATAGTATCCCCCTCCAAATGAAATAAGCCATAGGCCTGATCATCACCACTACCACCCAAAGCACGTTGCCAGGAGATATCCCAGCCATTCTCGAGATAGGCCACCCAAGCCTGATTTTCCTCTTCAGGATTGCCGCTAACATCACCGTCATTGGAACTGGACACCCCTCCGAACACAAGTCCACCATCGTCCAGTTGGTGCATCACGCGGACCTGATCGAATCGGGATCCACCGTAGCACCTGCTTTGTAGCAAGAGCCCACTCTCATCGACATGGCCAAGCCAAAGATCGGAAGCACCATGGTTATCGCTAGCGTCACCATCCTGAGAGAATGACCAACCAGCAACGAAAAAGGAGCCATCGGGTCTGATGACCACCTGCACACCAACATCGTCCTCCCCTCCACCATAGTTCTGTTCCCAAAGTAGATCACCTTCTGAAGATAGTCGCACCAACCAGATATCAGCACCTCCCAGGTTGCTTCCAACATCACCATCAGTAGACGCCGAGCTGCCTACCAAAAGGTAGCCACCATCTGAAGTTTGGACGATTTGACCTGCTGTTTCAGCATTACTTCCGCCAAGGCAAAGCTGCCATTGTAGCTCACCCGTGGCATCAAGCTTCAAAACCAAGATGTCGGATAGTCCATGGAAGCCGAGCACATCACCATCGTTAGAGGCCGTGTAAGCGAGCACCGCGTAGCCACCATCATCGGTTAATGCAATACTTGAGCACCTGTCCGGTGAACTGCCCCCATAATTTCGTTGCCAGTCGATATTGGGCTGTGCTTGCAAAGCGAAAGCACCCAACAATGCACCAAATAGGTGTAGCAATTCAAGTCGCATGGGCTTAGTGCTTGGCGAAACGTTGCACCTGCCGTGTGCCTTCACCGTTCAACTGCACGGTGTACAAGCCATCTGCCCAAGCCTCCACATTCAGTTGGTACTGGCGCTGGCCAGCAGGCAAACCGTCCAAGCTGGCTATGAGTTTCCCTCGGGCATCGAACAAGGTGATCGCACTCGCTTCATCTTCCCAAGTGATCATCAATTGGTTGGTGGCCGGATTGGGGAACAGATTAAGACCAGTTAATGCGATGTCTTCGACTACTCCAACCTGGAAGTTGTCCCGCACGTGCACCGAATACGACATCTTGATCTTGTCCGGCGGAACGGGTATCCAGCGGTTGACGATGGTGCCATTCGGTCCTGTGATGGTAGATGTATTCTTCATCTAGAATGATCTTGTCTATGGGGACTAGTCGGATCGGACTTATCTGAACTAAAAATACAACGAAACGGAAGAAAAGGGTGCGATTCAAGATGAACTATAGACCTTTGTGACACCGGTCCGTTGCTTCAACCGAGTTAATTGGGTTGCCGGACTGGCTCAACTTCATCATGCCCCACATCGCCATCATCTCTGCCAGCGTGCGCACCGGTCGCAAAAGCCACAACGTTGCCTTGCACCTGGAGCGCACCTTGAAGGCCACCAGCAATACGGTGGATCTCTTGGACCTGGTCACGTTCGACTTCCCCCTCTTCCACGAGCGGTTGAAGTTCCTGAAGGAGCCACCGACCAAGGCGGTGGAGTTCGCTGAACGCATCCGCAAGGCCGATGGGGTGATCATCGTGACACCGGAATACAACGGCAGTTACCCGGCCAGCTTGAAGAACGTGATCGACCTGCTAACGGAAGACTGGAAAGGCAAACCCATCTCCATCTGCACCGCTTCAGGAGGCGCTTTCGCAGGCACCCAAGTGATGGTAGAGCTCCTGTTCCCCCTGTGGAAGATCAAAGCGTGGGTGGTGCCCAGCAGCTTGCAAGTGCCCAAGGTGCAGGAGCAATTCGGCGAAGATGGTTCCGTGCTGATGGATCAGGAAGGTTGGGAGCGCCGCACGAGCGTATTCCTCAACGACCTGGGCTGGGCCATGGAGGCGCGGCGGCGGATGGAGGCTTGACCGTGTTCACCGAAAAAGCGCAGAGAAGTTGTCGAATAAGAAGCTTGGCTTGCTGATGAACTTCAATATCTCACTGCTTAGGAGTGGTTTGCATCGCATCGTGAACGGGCTCTAGCGAGCCAGACCCAGTGCCTTTGCGCGCTCAGCGCCTTTGCGGTGCCCGATTAAGCCTTGGCTAACGAAGGCTCGAAGACCCGCTTCAGCACCCCCACCACATACTCAACTTCTTCAACGGTGCTATAGCGGCTGAAGGAGAACCGGATGTTGGCTCCGGGGTGCTCGGGATACAATGTACCGAGCACGTGGCTGCCTTTGTTGCTGCCGCTGCTGCAGGCGCTGCCGCCGCTGCACGCGATGCCCTCGATGTCGAGGTTGTAGATGAGCATTTCGCTCTTGCCATCATCGGGGAAACGCACGCTAAGCACGGTGTACAGTGCGTCGCTGCTGGTATCGCCATTGAAGCCGACGCCGGGTAACTCCTCCAGCAAGCGTTCCTTCATCCGGTCCTTCAGACCTTGCACATGGTGCTGGTGCTCTTCCAGATCAGTGTAGGCAAGCTCCATCGCCTTGGCCAAGCCGACGATGCCGTAGATGTTCTCGGTGCCCGCGCGCATGTTGCGTTCCTGGGAGCCACCGATGATCATGGGCTTAAGACCTGCACCGCTACGCATGTACAGGAATCCGATGCCTTTGGGTCCGTGGAACTTGTGGGCCGCGCAGGTGATGAAATCCACGGGCAGCTTCTCGAGGTCGAAGCGGTAATGGCCCATGGTCTGCACGGTATCGCTGTGGAAGAGCGCGCCGTAGCGGCGACAAAGCGATCCGATGGCCTCCAAGTCGATGCGCGTACCGATCTCGTTATTGGCATGCATCAGCGAAACGAGCACACCTTGTCCTTTCGTAGCGCTTAGCAGTTCTTCCAGGTGTCCCAGGTCGGGTTTACCGTCGGCTTCAAGGCGCACCCAGTGCACCTGCGCTCCACCCTGCTTGCCGATGTGCTCGGCGGTGTATTCCACGGCGTGGTGTTCAATGCGGCTGGTGATGATGTGCTTCACCCCAAGATCCCGCACCGCTCCATTCAGCACCATGTTATCGGCCTCGGTGCCGCCGCTGGTGAAGATGATCTCACCCGGCGTGCAGTTCAACAGCGCTGCCACCTGCCGGCGGGCCTGTTCCACGGCCGCACGGGTCTTGCGACCAAAGGCATGGATGGCCGATGGGTTGCCGAAGTGCTCGCGCATGTAGGGCAGCATGGCCTCGAACACCTCGGGAGCCATGGGCGTGGTGGCGGCGTTGTCGAAATAGACTTTGGTCATCAGGAGTTCTGTTCGTGGTAGTCCATTGATGGGCCGCAGGACTGGCAACTGCGATCAACGTGGGACACCCACCGGTCCACAAATTTACTAGGACGCCTTGACCCCACCGGCCAACTCCTTCAGTTCACTCAGGATCCTGTGTGCCAGGTCATCGGCTTGGGCCATGCTGGGTGCTTCGGCGTACACCCGTATGATCGGTTCGGTGTTGCTGCGGCGCAGGTGTACCCAAGTATTCCCGAATTCGATGCGCAACCCATCCACCGTGCTGTGCGGCTCGCTACGGTACTTCTCCTGCATGGCATCGACCAAGGCTTGCACATCCATGCCGGGCTTCAGTTCGATCTTGTTCTTGCTGATGAAGTAATCCGGGTAGCTCTTCCGCAGTTCCAAGCACGACTTCCCGCTTCGGGCCAGGAGCGTCAAGAAAAGCGCGATACCGGCCAGTGCATCGCGGCCGTAATGCAGTTCGCTCAGGATGACACCGCCGTTGCCTTCGCCACCGATGGGGGCATTCACCTCCTTCATCAGGGTCACCACATTCACCTCGCCCACCGCGCTGGCATGGCGTTCCCGGCCATGGCGTTCAGCGACATCGTTGAGCGCACGTGTGCTGCTGAGGTTGCTCACCGTATCACCCGGGCGATGGGCGAGCACATGATCGGCGCAGGCCACCAAGGTGTATTCCTCCCCGAAAAGCGAACCGTCCTCGCACACGAGGGCGAGTCGGTCCACATCGGGATCCACCGCGATGCCGAAGTGGGCACCGTGCTTCACCACGGTATCGCACAGATCCTTCAGGTGCTCGGGCAGCGGCTCGGGGTTGTGGGGGAACTTCCCGTTGGGGATACAATGGATCTCGATCACCTCCAGCACACCCAAGGCGGTGAGCAGCGCAGGCACGGCTGTGCCGCCCACGGAATTCACCGCATCCACCACCACGCGGAAACGCTTCTGTTTGATGGCTTCCACATCCACCAGGTCCAGGTTGAGGATGGCATCGATGTGTTTGCGTGTCCACCCGCTCACTTCACGCACCATACCCAGCTTTTCGAGCGGTGCGAAATCGAAGCGATCGGCTTCGGCGATGCGCAGCACTTCAGCGCCATCCTCCGCGGAGATGAACTCGCCCCGCTCATTGAGCAGTTTCAGCGCGTTCCATTGGCCGGGGTTGTGGCTCGCGGTGAGGATGATGCCCCCTTGTGCTTTTTCACCGACCACGGCCATTTCCACGGTGGGTGTGGCGGCAAGCCCCAGGTCGATGACCTCGAAACCCAACCCGGCGAGCGTGCCTACGACCAGGTCGCGCACCATGGGACCACTCACGCGAGCATCACGCCCGAGCACCACCTTCGGAGCGTCCAACCCCGACCGCTGTTTGATCACGGCGCCGAAAGCAGCGGTATAACGGACGGTATCGAGTGGCGTAAGGCCTTCACCGGGGGCACCACCGATGGTGCCGCGGATACCGGAGATGGAACGGATGAGCGTCATGGCGTCAAGGGCTAGTAATGAACCGGTTCTGTAGGGTGCAAAGCTACCGGTCGTGGTGGGCCGATGCCTTGTAGGAGGGCACTGACTTCCACCCGCACCTGTTCATAACCGGAACAGCGATGACGCGGCCCGAGGGTTACTTGCCTATTTTTGTACGGCAAGGCCTACCACCAGGCCCTTCCTTCCCGGGGAACCGGGTCGTACCACATGAGCGAAGGCCCCCTACCCCAACCCGAGCGCAACGATCAACTCCACGACTGTGTGGAGCGTTACGAATCGATGCGTGAGCAGAACGCCACCTACTTCTTCGATGTGGAAGAGTTCGAGATCATCATCGAACACTACCTCGAGCAAAGTGATTCGCGGCGTGCGAAGGAAGTGCTGGAACTGGCCCAGCGCCAGCACCCGGGCTCGTTGGACCTGATGTTCAGCGAGGCGCACATCCTGATGAACCTGGGCCGGTTGAACCGGGCCTTGGAGGTGCTTGACGCCATTGGCAAGGTGGAGCCCTTCAGCGAAGATGTACACCTGCACAAGGCGAGCATCTACAGCCAACTGCGCAATCACCGCCGTTCGGTGGAACACTACAAGCGTGCGTTGGAGCTGGCAGAGGAAGGTTTGGACGACATCCACCTGGACCTCGCCTTCGAGTATGAGAACCTGGAGATGTACGATCTGGCGCTGGAAAGCTTGAAGCGCGCGCTGGAGATCAACCCCGAGAACGAGGCCGTACTCTATGAGATGGCCTATTGCTTCGACATCGCCGATGCGCACCAAGCTGCGGTGGCCTTCTTCCGCGAGTTCACCAACGAGAACCCGTACTCCTTCGTGGCCTGGTACAACCTGGGCAACGCGCTGGCACGGTTGGAGCGATTGGAGGAGAGCATCGAAGCTTTGGACTACTGCCTGGCGATCGAGGATCATTTCACCTCTGCCTACTTCAGTAAGGCACGGAACCTGCTCATTTTGGGCCGCTTCCAGGAGGCGATCGACTGTTACCAGGAGACGATCAACTACGACGGAGCCCAGGCCATCACCTTCAGCTACATCGGTGAGTGTTACGAGAAGATGGAGCAGTACGAGCAGGCCATGATCCACTACGACCAAGCTTTGGCGTTGGACCCCAATTGGGTGGATGCATGGATCGGTCGTGGTGTGGTGAAGGACATGCAGGGCAAATTGCCCGAGGCGATCAAGGACCTGGAGAATGCGGTACGCCTGGCACCCGAGCATGGCGATGGCTGGTACTACCTAGCGAACTCACTTGCTCGGTCCAACAAGTACGAGGAGGCGTTCGAGGCGTATTCGAAATTGAACAGATTGGAGCCGGAGAACGTGGACGGCTGGTTGGACCACGCCGACCTGCTTCTTCAGATGAAAGGACCGGACCTGGCCGCTCGCAAGTTGAAGGAGGGCTCACAGGTCATCAAACTCACCAGCAAATACGCTTACCGCATGGTGAGCTACCTGCTTCGGATGGGCGACATGCAACAGGCTTTGGTGATGTTGGAGGATGCGTTGATGAACGACCATTCCTCGCATACCCTGTTGCTGGAGCACTACCCCGAAGCTGCGCAGTTACCACAGGTCATCCACCTGTTGGAACTCTACCGCCGATAATGAATTACACCCTCTCTCATATTCCCGCACGCAGCACCAAGCCGCGTGAGGATGGCGTGACCATGGTCATGGACAAAGGTTTGTCACTGCGACAATCCCAGGACATGGTCGATGCGAGCGGTCATCTGATCGACCTTGTCAAACTGGGCTTCGGCACTTCGTTCGTCACCCCGAACTTGAAGGAGAAGATCAAATTGTACCAGCAGGCCGATATGATGGTCTACTTGGGCGGCACCTTGTTCGAAGCATTCGTGGCACGAGGCCAGTTCAAGGAGTATCGCAAGCTGGTGGAAACATTGGAACTGGACACGGTGGAGGTGAGCGATGGCTCGATCAACATGTCCACGAAGGAGAAGTGCAAGTACATCACCGAATTGGCGAAAAGCTTCCGAGTCCTGAGCGAAGTGGGCTCGAAGGAATCGGGCATCCTGATCAGTCCGGCGAAATGGGTGAGCATGATGCGCACCGAACTGGATGCGGGCAGTTGGAAGGTGATCGCCGAAGCGCGCGAGAGCGGCACGGTGGGCATCTACAGACCCAGCGGTCATGCGCACACCACGCTGGTGAACAGGATCCTGAGCAAGATCCCGGGCAAGGACATCCTCTGGGAAGCACCCCAAAAGCCGCAACAGGTGTGGTTCATCAAGCAACTTGGAGCGAACGTGAACCTGGGCAACATCGGTCCCGACGAGGTGATCCCCTTGGAGACCTTGCGTTTGGGCCTCCGCGGAGACACGTTCTTCCAATACCTGCCCGAACAAGTTGCTGAGAAGTTGCGGCAGGTGAAACCGGTGGAGCAGTAAGCTCAACGCCGAACCACGGGAACGTACGATCTTCGCGCCCGCCGCTAACCGTTGATATGAAAGAGATCCAACCGAGCGAGCTGCAGGCCTGGCGTGACCAGGGCACACCGCATCAGCTCATCGATGTACGTGAACCGTATGAAGCACAGCTCTGTAGCATCGGCGGAGCGAACATCCCCATGGGCGAGATCGTGGAACGACTCGGGGAACTGCGCAGGGACATCCCTGTCGTTCTGCATTGCCGCAGTGGTGCACGATCCGTTGCGGTGATCCATGCGCTCTCGACACGCTATGGCTTTGAGAATCTCGTGAACCTAAGCGGCGGTATCGTGGGATTCGGGATGGAGGTTGACAACGACTTGAATTGCGACTGAACCATGGAACTTCTTCAGGAATTCTGGCATTTCATCACCCACCTGAACCAGAGCCTGCCTGCCTTCATTTCGGAGCATGGCAATTTGGTCTACGCCTTGCTTTTCGCGATCATCTTCGTGGAGACGGGTTTCGTGGTGATGCCCTTCCTACCAGGGGACTCGCTACTCTTCGTCGCTGGCTCGCTTGCTGCAGGGGCCAATGCCTCCCTGGACCTGGGCACCTTGTTCATCCTGTTGTTCATCGCCGCGGTATTGGGCGATAACATCAACTACTGGGTCGGGCGTTTCTTCGGCCCACGTGTGGTGAAGTGGCGCACCTTCGGCCGCGACCTCGTGCAGCAGAAGCACCTGGACAAGACGCATGCCTATTTCGAGAAGTACGGTGTGAAGACCATCATCATCGCGCGCTTCGTACCCATCGTGCGCACCATCACCCCGTTCGTGGCAGGTATCGGCGCCATGGATTATCGGAAGAAATTCCTGCCGTTCGATGTGGCCGGTGGTGCGCTGTGGATCTCGACCATGCTCTTGGCCGGATACGCGTTCGGCACCCACCCATGGATCCAAAAGCACTTCGAGGCGGTCGTGATCGGGATCGTGGGTATCAGCGTATTGCCGATGATCATCGAATTCATCCGTCACCGTAAGGGTGGCAATACTTCGGCCGCCTGAACGTTGGAGCAGCCGTGGCACGCTACGGACTCATCGGCAGGCACCTTTCGCATTCCTTCAGCCAGCGGTACTTCACGGAGAAGTTCACGCGTGAAGGGTTGTCGGACCATCGCTACGACCTGTTCGAGCTGGAGCGCATCGACCAGTTATCCGATCTGATCGCGGAAACCCCAGGTTTGGTCGGGTTGAACGTGACGATCCCCTACAAACAAGCGGTCATCCCCCACTTAGATGCCGTTGATCCGATCGCAGCCGCCGTGGGCGCGGTGAATACGATCCGCCTACACGAAGGAAGGCTCACGGGCCACAACACCGATGTGGAGGGCTTCCGCAGCACCTTGCTGCCCATGATCGGCAGCTCACGCCCGAGAGCCTTGGTGCTGGGCAGCGGTGGGGCCAGCCGGGCGGTCGTTTTCGTGCTCCGCGAATTGGGGATCAAGTTCAGGGTGGTAAGCCGTAGTCGCGAGACTGGTGATATCACCTGGGACCAACTCGACCCCGCCTTGGTGGGCGTTTGTCCATTGATCATCAACACCACACCGCTAGGCATGTACCCCAACGTGGATGACATGCCCGCTGTACCTATGGCCGCCGTGGGACCAAAACACTGGTTGATCGACCTGATCTACAACCCCGACAGGACCAGGTTCCTGTATGCCGGTGAAGCCAATGGAGCGCGGACCGCGAATGGGCTGGTCATGCTCCATGCGCAGGCGGAAGCGGCTTGGAGCGTATGGAACAGCTGACCTGGTCTAGCGGTTCATCGCCCGCACCACCATCACGATCAAGCAGAACAAGAACACGAATACCGTGATCCGGTTGATCCCATGCATGAACCGGATGCTCAGGTTAGGGTCCGGCTTTTGGAACAGCGTGACCGGATTGAGGTAGTAAAGGAGGCGTTTCCAGAACATCGGAGGGAGAACACGAAGGTGCGGCAGGAAGTTCGCCGGTCAGGGCAGAACAGTGGTGTCCGGCACGATGGTGAAGAGTTCCCACTCCTTCTGCTCAGGGCGGTCGCCGATCAAACGCCCGCGACGTGCCCCTTCAAGTCCGAAGTCCGCACTGACGTAGGATCCGTTGTGGGTCTTGATGGCCACTTTCCCTCCATCCTTGGGTTCGATGGTGAAGGACTCCCAATCGCCTGGCTTATCGCGGTCGGCCACGAGTAAGCCTGCCCGATAGTCATCGGCGCAGATGTATTTGCCGTTCGCCGCTTGAAGCACGATACGCCCATCGTCCTTGGTGAACATGGTGAAGCGCTCCCAATCGCCCGCTTGTGGACGGCTCGCCACGAGGGTGGCTTTATCCTCGCCTTCCAGTCCGAGTTCGCAGGCCACGAAGGTGCCTTCGGCGCTTTGCAGCATCACGGTGACGCCTTCGGAAAGTGAATTGGCCTGGGCTGTCGTTTCGGGGGTATCCTTCATGTTCGGCTCGGCGCAGGAAACAGCGAGGGCGGCGAACAGGGCGATGGGGACGAGGCGGATGGACATGGTGTTCGAAATGGAGCGCAAAGGTGCGAAAGCCGGGCGATCCTTGGCGGTACCTTTGCACATCATCAACGGCTAGCTCAGGTGTCATTCGAACTCATCTCGGAATTCCAACCTACCGGTGACCAGCCCGAGGCCATCGCACAGCTCGTGCAGGGCATCAATGAGGGTGTACCTGCCCAGACGCTGCTCGGCGTCACGGGTTCCGGGAAGACCTTCACAGTGGCCAACGTGATCGCCAGGACCGGCAAGCCCACCTTGATCCTGAGCCATAACAAGACGCTGGCCGCCCAGCTTTACGGGGAGTTCAAACACTTCTTCCCGAACGACCGGGTGGAGTACTTCGTGAGCTATTACGATTACTACCAACCCGAGGCCTACCTGCCGACGACCAACACCTACATCGAGAAGGACCTTTCGATCAACGACGAGATCGAGAAGCTCCGGTTGAGCGCCACAAGCGCCTTGCTCAGTGGTCGCAGGAACGTGATCGTGGTGGCGAGCGTGAGCTGCATCTACGGCATCGGCAACCCGGCGGAATTCCACAAGACCCTCGTCAAAGTTGCCCAAGGCCAAAAGATCCCTCGGAACAAGCTGCTGCACGAGTTGGTGACCGCCTTGTACAGCCGCAAGGACGCCGAACCTGGGCGGGGCAATTTCAGGGTGCGGGGGGATGTGGTTGAAGTTTACTTGGCCTATGCCGATGAAGGTGTCCGGGTTCACTTCTGGGGCGATGAGATCGAACGCATCGAGCGATTCGACACGTTGAGCAGCCGGGTGATGGAGACCCCGTCGGAGATCACCATCTACCCGGCGAACATCTTCGTCACGAGCCGGGAGACCTTGAACGGCGCCATCCACGATATCCAGGACGATATGGTGAAACAGGTGGCCTTCTTCAACGAGATCGGAAAACACCTGGAAGCCAAGCGCCTCGAAGAACGGGTGAACTACGACCTCGAGATGATGCGGGAGTTGGGGTATTGCTCAGGGATCGAGAACTATAGCCGCTATTTCGACAGGCGCCAGACCGGGCAGCGACCGTTCTGCCTATTGGACTACTTCCCGGATGACTTCTTGATGGTCATCGATGAAAGCCACGTGACGGTAAGCCAGGTGCAGGCCATGTACGGTGGGGACCGAAGCCGCAAGAAGAACCTGGTGGAATACGGGTTCAGGCTGCCCAGCGCCATGGACAATCGTCCTTTGAAATTCGAGGAGTTCGAAGGCATGATGGGACAGACCTTGTTCGTGAGCGCCACGCCAGCGGACTATGAACTGCAACGCAGTGAAGGCGTAGTGGTAGAACAGGTGGTGCGCCCGACCGGTCTATTGGATCCCCCCATCGAGATCAGACCGAGCAAGGACCAGATCGATGACCTGCTGTACGAGATCCGCAAGCGATCCAAGATCGAGGAGCGCGTGCTGGTGACCACCCTCACCAAGCGCATGGCCGAGGAATTGAACGATTTCCTGGGTCGCAACGGGGTACGGTGCAAGTACATCCACAGCGATGTAGAGACCCTCGAACGCATCGAGATCCTGCGTCAGTTGCGGCTCGGCATGTTCGATGTGTTGGTAGGCGTGAACCTGCTGCGCGAAGGCTTGGACCTGCCTGAGGTGAGCTTGGTGGCGGTGCTGGATGCCGACAAGGAAGGCTTCCTGCGCAGCAATCGTTCGCTGACCCAGACCGCAGGTCGCGCGGCGCGTAACGTGAACGGCATGGTGATCTTCTACGCCGATAAGATCACGGACAGCATGCAGCGCACCATGGACGAAACGGAGCGTCGGCGCGCCAAGCAGATGGTCTACAACGAAGCGAACGGCATCACCCCTACGCAGATCAAGCGCGACCGAGCTGACGTAATGCGTCAAACGGCTGTGATCGACATCCACGACAGCGACCGGAAGCGGGCCTATGTGGAACCAGAGGCGCTGAGCATTGCGGCTGACCCTGTATTGAAGTACATGACCGAGGACCAGCTGGCCAAGAACGTGGACGTGCTGGAGAGCCAGATGCGCAAAGCTGCTAAGGAGCTCGACTTCATCGCAGCCGCCCAATTGCGCGACGAGCTATTCGCGATGCGCGACCTCTTGGCCGAACGTCAGAAGGCATCCAAGCCAGTCTGATCGTATGGCACGCTCCCCGTCGTAGGAGAACTAACTTTGAGGGTCAAGGATGTGGTCCCCGTCGATCGTCACGATCGGATGACGTTCGGATCCCGTGCTTGATCCTACATTCGAAGCCCCAACCCCTCAACTTGGACATGTCGCTACGACTACACGCCTTCCTCCTGCTTTCTGTTTGTTTGCTTGCCTCTGACAGCGCCTCGGGCCAGCTTTCTTTCGGTGGTCACCCCTATGGAACGGATCGCTCCAATGGACTGCCAGATGCTCCCTTGACCACGATGGCCGAGGTGGATGTGGCGGCCTTGAAGGCAGAAGATGAAGCGCGTCTAGCAGCAGGAAAGAAAGGTCCTTATCGCTTCGGATCGAACCACGCGGTGGACTTGAGCTTGGAGAACAGCGGCATCTGGCACACGATGTCGAATGGTGACCGGGTCTGGCGCACGGCGGTACGTTGCCCAGGTGCCTTCAGCATCAACATGGAGTTCCATGAGTTCGTGATCCCGGATGGCGCCCAGGTCTTCGTGTACAATGAGATGGACGACGTGCTCGGGGGTTTCGAAGCGGGCAGCAATCCCGGGCATGATCAGTTGGGTGTGGACCTGCTCGCCGGCGAACTGGTGACCGTGGAGTATGTGGAACCCGCTCGCGTAGCTGGCCAAGGTCGTCTGCGGATCGGCCAAGTGACCCATGGTTATCGCGATGTGCTCGGCTTGGCCAAAGGCTTCAACGAGAGCGGCACGTGCAACAACAATGTCATCTGCCCCGAAGGCGATCCTTGGCGCGACCAGATCCGTTCCGTGGCCATGATGGTGACCCAAGGCAGTGGTTTCTGCACCGGGCAGCTCGTCAACAACTGCAACAACGACGGTACCCCTTATTTCCTCACGGCGAACCACTGCATGGAGGGAGCCAGTTCCAACATCGTATTCCGGTTCAACTGGAGCAGTCCGGTGTGCACACCGAATACGAATGGACCAATGAACCAAAGCCTGGCCGGTTCGACCTTATTGCACAGTAGTGGAGGAAGCGACGTAGCCCTGCTCCGGATCAACACCACGCCGCCGGCTTCCTACAACGTGTTCTATACCGGCTGGGATAAGAGCACGTCCGCAGCCACGGGTGGAGTCACCGCCATCCACCACCCTTCTGGCGACATCAAGAAGATCAGCTTCGAGAACGCTAATGTGGTATCAGATTCATACTCGGGCGCTCAGTGCTGGCGTGTTCCTGACTGGGATGACGGCACCACGGAAGGTGGTTCAAGCGGCAGTGGTCTTTGGAATCAAAGCAAGCTCCTGGTCGGACAACTGTTCGGAGGTGGTGCCGCTTGCGGGAACAACTTCTCGGATTATTACGGCAAGTTCTCTGTGAGCTACCCGAATCTTCAGGAGTGGTTGGGCAACTGCGGCAACACCCTTCAAGGCTATCCGACAGTGGAGATCGGCATCAACGAGCTTCAGGTCACGGGTACGCTTGACATTTGGCCCAACCCAACCGAAGGTGAACTCACCTTGTTGCTGCCTGCTCAGACCGATGGCTCCTACACGGTTCGAGCTTTCGACGGCGTTGGTCGGGTGGTGGTTGAAACGCTGGTGCCAGCTGGTTCCGAGCGCTTCATGTTGGATCTATCCGCACAGAGCCCAGGTTTGTACATGGTTGAAGCCCGTACAACTGGGACCCTGCTCCAGCAGCGTGTGGTCTTGCGTTAAGGCCTACCGGTAGCGAACCAAGCTTTCAGGAACGGCGTAGAAGGGCCATGAGGTCCTTCCTACCCGTTGTGTTCAGTCTGGTCGTTCTTACTGGCTCATCCAGTGCATTCGGCCAGGCCGATGGCCTCGTAGCGTACGTTCCTGAGAAGCCGATCGAACGCACTGCGGACGATACACGGATCAGCTTCGTGGAAAGTGCGGTCGCGGGAAAAATGGAAGCCATCATCCCAGCCGATGCGGAACGTGTGGATATCCTCAATGCCCGCGGCAACGTGAAAGCTAGCTACGGCCTCCGGGAATTCGACCAGATCGGTCTTGGCAACTTGCGACCCGGCACATGGACTTTACGCGTTCACCGCGGAAGTGCCATGAGTATCCGCCGCTTCGTAGTGATGGAGCGCGGATCGGTGATCTGGTCACCCCAAGGGCCTATTCGGAAGCGGTAGTCCCATCCAGGACACGAACTCCTTTTGCCTGCATCCGATCCAAGCCTTGCGCCGCAGCATCGAAATCGGGTTGTAAGGCCAGCGCCACCTTGAAATCCTCGGCCGCACTGTCCAACTTCTGCTCGAACTCATAGGTGAGCCCACGATTGTAGTAAGCTTGGGCGTAGGTCGGCATTCGGGTGATAGCACCTTGGAACTCTTTACGGGCATCAGCGAACCGATCCTGGTGTTCGAGGTAGATATAACCGGTGTTGTACCAGGCCGTTGGGTTGTTCGGATCCAACTCTTTTATCAGTGCGTAATCCGCCAAGGCGATGCTGTCGCGGCCGGTCTCTTGCGCATAGAGTCCATGTGCATACAGGGCCTCCACGCTCTTCGGTCGTAGTTCCAAAGCTGCTTCGAAGTATTGCCAGGCAAGCGGGTCCTCCTTCACGGCATGGATGCGGGCCAGGGCGGAATACGCGTCGTAAAATGAAGGGTCCCGCTCGGTTGCTGTGCGGTAGCTGCTGATGGCCAGGTTCGTATCGCCCGCCTCCTGGTGGATCCAGCCTTTGAGGAAGTAGCCGCGTGCATGTTGCGGATCGATACGCAGGGCGTCATTCACCTCGGCCATGGCATCCTTGTACTCCCGTTTCACGAGCCGCAGTTCGGCCAATTTGAACCGGGCTTCGGTGCTATCGATCGCCAGTATCCTGGCTTTGGTGAATTGGGCCTCCGCATTGGTCAGGTCCGCCTTGGAATAATACAGGTCACCTAGCCCGATGCGCCATTTGAAGTTGGTGCTATCCAGCATGATGGCCCGTTTCCAGTCGTTGATGGCCAGTTTCACACTATCCCGCGCCGCATTGAGTTTGGCGCGTTCTGCGAACAAGCTTGGATCGCGCGGGTTCGCAATGATGGCACTGTCCAGGTTGGACAACGTCCACCGGCGGTGCACCGTGGTCGTTGACGCTGGATCAGGCTTGGACTGGCAAGCGCCAAGGATCAGCGAACCGGTCAGTGCGACGAATAGTGATCTCGGATACATGGAACTCAGGAAGCAGAAGACCCCGGTCTCGGGACCGGGGTCTTCAAAGGTAGTCGCACGCCACAGAAGCTGTCTTATCGTTTCGCCATGACTTGAGCAGCGGAGTCCAGCGGCGCGCTGACGACCAGGATCAAGCAGTTACCGGTGCGGGGTTCTTGGAGAGCGCCTCCTTGATGCGCCCCTCCAGTTCCTCGCAGAGTTCTGCGTTATCATCCAGCAATTGGCGCACCATGTCGCGGCCTTGGCCGAGTTTGTTGTCCTCGTAGCTGAACCAGCTGCCGCTCTTCTTGATGATGCCGAGTTCCACGCCCATGTCGATGATCTCGCCGGTCTTGCTGATGCCCTTGCCGAAAATGATATCGAACTCAGCCTTCTGGAACGGCGGGGCCACCTTGTTCTTCACCACCTTCACCTTGGTGCGATTGCCCACTGCGTTCTCTCCATCCTTGATCTGGGTGGCACGACGGATGTCCAAGCGGATCGTGGCGTAGAACTTCAAGGCGTTACCGCCGGTAGTGGTCTCGGGATTGCCGAACATCACACCGATCTTCTCGCGAAGCTGGTTGATGAAGATGCAGCAGCAGCCTGTCTTGCTGATGGTACCGGTGAGCTTGCGCAGGGCCTTGCTCATCAAGCGGGCTTGCATGCCTACCGCGCTGTCACCCATTTCGCCTTCGATCTCGGCACGTGGTGTGAGGGCCGCCACGCTATCGATCACGATGATATCGATGGCACCGGAGCGTATCAGGTTGTCGGCGATCTCCAGCGCCTGTTCTCCATTGTCGGGCTGGCTGATCAACAGGTTCTCGGTATCCACCCCGAGGCTCTCCGCGTAGATGCGGTCGAAGGCATGTTCCGCATCGATGATGGCCGCGATACCGCCCTTCCTCTGTGCTTCAGCGATGGCGTGGATGGCCAAGGTCGTCTTACCCGATGATTCGGGTCCGTAGATCTCCACGATCCGTCCTTTCGGATATCCCCCAACGCCAAGCGCCAAGTCAAGTCCGATAGAGCCGGTAGGAATGACTTCGACCTGTTCGATCACATCGTCGCCGAGTTTCATGACGGCGCCTTTGCCGAAGGTCTTCTCCATCTTGTCCATCGTAAGCTGAAGGGCCTTCAGTTTCTCCTTGTTGATCTCGGTTGCCATGGCGTTTTGTGTTGGGTTGGTTGCTTCTTCGAGTCTTCTCGGTTCGTTGTCCTACTCTGACAGGATTTCTGTCGAATAGCTGACGCCCAAATAAGCAACTGGCTTTCGGATCGCCAAATTTTCTGGCGACTAAAGTTTTGAACAAGCCCCATCCGAGATCGGGCGAAAATGAAGACCAAGACATAGATCCGAACGACCAATTTCACAATACTGCCGACAGAAGCTCCAAATGGCTTCGCGGAAAGAGTCAATTGCGAGTACGGTCAGCTTAGAAAAGACCTAAGGCTGGATGTCGCCCCGAACTTGACCTTCACTACATCCACCTGAGCAGAGTTCGCTGCACCTGCGATGCCGCTATGCGGACTACAGGCGCGCTGAGCTATGGTAACTTCGCGCCTCGATCGTGGAAAGCTCAGAACCCCTAGCCGAACGGCTGCGACCACGCAAATTGGACGATGTCGTGGGCCAGGAACACTTGGTCGGCCCGTCTGGCGTGCTGCGCAAGGCCTTGGCAGGGGGCATCCTGCCGAGCATGATCCTGTGGGGACCTCCCGGTGTGGGCAAGACGACGTTGGCGCGCTTGATCGCCCAAGAGCTGAAAAGACCCTTCCATGCCCTCAGCGCCATCAACAGTGGGGTGAAGGACGTCCGGGAAGTGATCGAACAGGCTGGTGGCGCTGGTCTTTTCACCCGAAGCGCGGTCCTCTTCATCGACGAGATCCACCGTTTCAGCAAAGCGCAGCAGGACAGCCTGCTCGGGGCCGTGGAGAAGGGCACCATCACGTTGATCGGCGCCACCACAGAGAACCCGAGTTTCGAAGTCATTCCTGCCCTCCTCTCCCGCTGCCAGGTCTATGTCCTGCAAGCCCTTGCCGAAGAACAACTCCTAGACCTGCTCCACCGCGCGATGGCCAAGGATGCTGTGTTACAGCGGTTCACCATCGAACTGAAAGGGACCGATGCGCTCATGCGCGCCAGTGGCGGCGATGCACGTCGCCTCCTGAACACATTCGAACTCTGTGTGCTCTCCGCCAGCGCGAACGGCGGTGGTACGGCGGTGATCGACGATGCACTGGTGAAGGAGGTGGTGCAGAACAATGCCGCCCGATACGACAAGCAAGGCGAGCAGCACTACGACATCATCAGTGCGTTCATCAAAAGCATGCGGGGCAGCGACCCGAACGCCGCAGTGTATTGGCTGGCGCGCATGGTGGAAGGCGGTGAGGACCCGCTGTTCATCGCACGGCGGATGGTGATCTTGGCGAGCGAGGATATCGGCAACGCCAACCCGAACGCCCTGCTCATGGCCACCACCACCATGCAGGCCGCGCAGATGATCGGGTGGCCGGAAAGTCGGATCATCCTCAGCCAGTGCGCCATCTACCTGGCCTGCTCACCGAAGAGCAACGCCAGCTACGTGGCCATCGGAGCTGCACAAGAGGCGGTGAAGACTCGTGGAGACCTACCGGTGCCCTTGGCCTTGCGGAACGCTCCGACGAAGCTCATGAAGCAGCTGGACTACGGCAAGGCCTACAAGTACAGCCACGATGGCGAGGGCAACTTCATTGACCAGGAGTTCCTACCGGAAGCACTGAGCGGAACCACCTTCTATGCACCGGGAGATAATCCGCGTGAACGGGAATATGCGGCGTTGCTGGCCAAGCTTTGGAAAGGGAAATACAACGGCGGCTAAGTTCAGGCGCGCTCCGATTCCAGGTAGCGCTTATGCATGTCGTAGATGATGCCCAAGCTCACCATCAGCCCGCCCACCCCTTGTTCCACCATTTGCCAGAGCACATCGGCGATCACATGCACCATGCCGCCTTTAGTGAAGGACATACCCAAGATGAAGATCACCAAGTACACGAAGAACCCGATAGCGGCCCCCATGAGCATGGAGGTGAAGGGGAACGCCTTCTTCAACGAGATCCATTCGTGGAGGATAGCGGTATGGATGAAGAAGGTCATGCCGAGACCGAGGACGATGTAGACCACCGCAGCGAGCGGGAAATAAAGGGTCAAGGGAATGGAGATCTCCTCCAGATCGGTGAGCGCAAGCCCATGCCACAGCCATGAAATAAGGAACATGGCAAAGGCCGAAAGCAGCGTCGGGACCAGGATATGTCGTCTTAACAGCACGCTACGTGTTCAACGGGTGAAAAGTACAGCTTGGCGAAGAACTTGATACGTTCATAAGGCAGTGCAGCAGTACTTTGCCCCCATCATGGAAAACGTACGCCCCCTCCGGACGGTTGCCTTCTGGGGCGTGCTATTTCTTTCCACAAGCACCGGATGCAGGAAAGAGGGTCCGGCATCGTGGGATGTGGATGTTTCGGCACCCCTGCTTACCAGCCGGCTCACCCTGGCCAACCTGATCCCGGACTCGCTGCAAAGCATCGCACCCGACGGCGCGGTGACCTTGGTCTACCGGTCCGAGCTCTTCGCCGTGGACCTGGATACCCTGCTGGGTCTGCCAGACACCAATTTCGTGTATCCCTACGCCTTCCCTTTGGTGGGCAATGATGTGTTCAACCTGCCTGCCGGATTCCCGGTGATCAGCCAGAACAACCTGGTCCGCTTCAATTTACCGCAAGTTGAACTCACCCGATTGGACCTGCGCGCCGGGGAACTGCGGATCGCCATGCGTAACAAGATCGCCAGCCGGGTGCTGGGTGAATTCGAAGTACCGAGCGCCGTGTTCCCCGATGGGAACAACACCCTCTCGGTGGCCGTGGAACCCGGAACTCCAGCGAACCCGAGCTTCGCGAGCGTGGTGCGAGACCTCGCCGGGACCCGCTTCGACTTGCGCGGCCCCAACTTCAATGCCGTGAACACATTGGCCACCAATGTATCCGCTGCGCTGGACTCGAATGGCAGCGGCGCCACCGTCTCCAACCAGGACAGCGTGGTGGTGGAAGCCAGCTACAGCGGCCTTGTGACAAGCTATGCCAAGGGCTACTTCGGCACCAACGACCTCGACTTCCCGGAGGAAAGCAGCCGGTTGGGCTTGTTCGATGCCTTCGTGGGTGGCAGCTTGGACCTGGATCAGGTAGCGCTGCGGTTGAAGGTGGAGAATGGCATCGGCATGGACATCCAAGTGCGGCTGAACAGCTTCCAAGCCACGAACACGCGCACCGGGACCACCGTGGATATGACACATGCGATCCTGCAGGGCCCGATCAACCTGAACCGCGCGCTGGACTTGGGTGATGGATTCACACCAAGCTATTACGAGAACGTACTGGATAACACCAACAGCAATGTGGATGCCTTCATCGAGAACATGCCCGATGAGGTGCGGTATGGTCTGGACATCCGCCTGAACCCGTTGGGTGATATCAGCAACGGCAATGACTTCCTCTACTTCGAAAGCGCGCTGAAGGCCAGCCTGGAGTTGGAAGTCCCGCTCGCGGTGATCGCCACGGATCTGGTGCTGGAGAACGTGGCCAAACCGGACCTTCCGGGCGATGCTGAGACCCCCGCCATCACCGAAGGCACCCTGAACCTCTTTGCGAACAACGGATTTCCGTTCGATGCCCGCATCGTGCTCGATATCGTGGACCTAGAGCGCAACATATTGAGTCAGCTACAGGTCGAAGGCGAGGTGCCAGCTGGTCTGCTCGGGCCCAATGGGATCGTTAGCACACCCGTCCGTTCCAGCGTTTCAGCGAGGCTCACCCCAGCCCAGGTCGCGCTTCTTTATGGCGAAGGTCGTATCCGCACCCGGGTGGTCTTCAACACCGACGCTGCGACTGGCCATGTACGCATCTACGACCACTACGGCATGGATCTGCAATTCACCGTGGAAGGCAACTTCATCGTGAACAGCCAATGAGGACGTGGACCTTGTCTGGGATCTTCTGGCTTGCCGCTTTGCACGTCGTTGGCCAAAGCACCTTGCCTTTTGATGCGCGGGTGGACCTCAACCGTGGGTTCCGGAACACCGTAGCGCTATCCGGCCTGTTCGACTACAACGCGAACACGGTCCGCAACGAATTCCCCTTGGCTATCCTGAAAGGAGGTTTCTTGGAGAGGGACCTTCGAGATCGCGTTTCGGATGGATTGAAGGAAAAGGGCAACACCGCGGGCTTCATCCTCTCAGGAAGGATCCAGTGGACCGGGGCGGGATGCTGGACCGATAAGCCCAACTGGCGTCCGATCGTCAGCGTGGCCCATCATGAGCAAAGTGGGCTCTCCTTCACGGCGGACCAATTCGATCTCACCTTCTTCGGCAACTCGGGTTTCCAAGAGCGGACCGCTATCCTGGCTCCATCGGCGTACCAACAGATCCGCTACCAAACGGTCGGTGGCGGCGTACTCGACCAACGGAGCGGCTCGTTCGTACGGTTCGACGTGATCCGTGGGCAGTCCATGGCCCGCGCTGATGTTCGCTGGGCCAGTCTCTTCACCGGAGCGGATGGGCGCGTACTCCGCAGTGCCTTACTAGGTGATTATGTAGCCAGCGATACCGCTGGAAGTGGCTTCGACCGGACCAAGGGGCTGGGCGGAGCGATAAGCGCCCGCTGGGCCTTCACCTCGCGGCGTAACGAAGCCATCCGATTCGGCATGGGCGTGGAAGACCTTGGTGTGATCGTGTGGAACAAGAACAGCGTGCAGGTGGACCAGGACACCCTGATCCGTTTCGTCGGTTGGCAGGTGGAGAACCTCTTCGCCCTAGATGCTGTGCTTGTGAACGAGCAAGCGGTGGTGGACACCTTCGGGCTCGGGTATGGGACAAGTCGCATCACCCAGCTCGCGCCGTTCCGCCTTTACGCTGACGTGAGTTTGCCGCTTGGAAGTCACCGCCGGCTTGATGTGTCGTTGGAGCATCGCCATCTTCCGGGCTTCATACCGCAGTTGAACGTGCAGGGCAGTCAGGTCATTGGTTCGCGCACGATGCTCGGTGCCACGCTCAGCTACGGTGGTTTTGGTGGCTTGCGTTTGGGATTCGCGGCTAAGCGCAGGTTCGGCGAGCACGTCCTGGTCACCCTATCCACGCCACAGCTACCAGGTCTCATGACCTCCCGGGTCAGCGGGATCGGCATGCTCGTTGGTGTGAGCATCGGTCTATGATGATCGGCCACCAGATGCTTCGTTGCCTAACCCTTGTTGCGCTCCTTGGGGTGTTGCTTGCGTTCACGCCGACGGATGACCGCATCGCCAAGCGCGTGGTCGATCCGACGCAAGAGGCGATCACCCTGCATTGGAAAGACAGGTCGGGCAGGATCCTCGGGAACATCGGTGCCTTGGAACGTGAACTGAGCGCTAGTGGTCGTCAGCTGCTTTTCGCCATGAACGGTGGCATGTACACCGCGGACCATGGGCCTGTGGGTCTGTACATCGAAGGCGGACGCATCCTCCATCGCATCGATCGCAGGATCGAAGGCAACGGCAACTTCCACATGCAGCCGAACGGAGTGTTCGGGATCCTCGAAGTTGGAACAGCCATCGTGAAGACCACTGCGGCGATGCAAGACATGCTCCATGTGCGTTATGCCACCCAGAGCGGGCCGATGCTGATCGCTAACGGCATCATCAACACCAACTTCACACCTGGGTCCAAGAATCTGCACATCCGCAACGGTGTCGGGGTGCGGGCCGACGGTCAGGTGGTATTCGCCATTTCGCGCGAGCCGATCAACTTCCACGACTTCGCCACCTGGTTCCAGGAACAGGGCTGCGCGAACGCCCTCTACTTGGATGGTTCGGTGAGCAAGGCCTACATACCCGAAGTCGGCGTAGCAGGGATGGATGGCGACCTCGGCGTGCTGATCGCGGTGACCGCGCCGCGGTAGCCGGGTTACTTTCACCGCATGAACTGGTTGTTGCTGGTGATCGCCGGACTCTTCGAAGTGGGCTTCGCTACCTGTTTGGGGAAAGCCCGTGAACATACCGGTGCCGCTGCCGCTTGGTGGATGATCGGTTTCTTCGCCTGCCTCAGCATCAGCATGTACCTGCTCTATCGTGCCACGCAGACGCTTCCCATCGGTACTGCCTATGCGGTCTGGACAGGCATCGGAGCCGTGGGGACCGTACTCGTCGGCATCTTCATCTTCCGCGAACCGATGGCTTTCTGGCGGATGTTCTTCCTCTTCACCCTCATCGCGAGCATCGTGGGGCTGAAGATGGTTTCCCACTAATAGCGGTTGGCGATGGAGCGCGAAGTGGCGTTGGATGCCCCCTGCAAGGGCCGCACCTTCGTTGCCATGAAGATCTCCATCGTCGGCTGCGGCAACATGGGCCAAGCCTATGCGCGTAGTTTCCGGAAGTACGGTTTGGTGAAACAGGAGGACCTGTTACTGGTGTTGCGCAGTGAAGAAAGACGTGCGCATCTGGAAACGCTCGGTACCGTTTCGCTCGCTATCGATGAGGCCCTTAGCCAGAGCGACCTGGTCATCATCGGTGTGAAACCCCAGGACTTCGGGGGTATCGCCCCTGCCCTTGCCAAGGTCCTCAGGCCCGAACAGGTGGTGCTTTCGATCATGGCCGGTATCACCATCATACGACTTCAACAGGAGTTAGGGCACCAGACCGTGGTGCGGGCCATGCCCAACTCGCCGGCGCAGATCGGCATGGGCATCACCGCTTATGCGACAGGTACCGACCTGAACATGCGCCAGACCTTGATGGTGGAGCAATTGCTGAACAGCACCGGGCGCGCCGTGCATCTGGAGCACGAGGCCCACCTGGATCCCGTCACGGCGCTCAGCGGCAGCGGTCCTGCGTACTTCTTCCACATCGTCAAGACCATGATCGACGCAGGTGTGGCGTTGGGTTTGGAACCACACGTGGCCAGCGCCTTGGTGAAGCAGACCATGCTGGGGAGCTATCACTTGATGGAGCATGCCGATCGTACACCCGATGAACTCATCAAGGCGGTGATGAGCAAGGGCGGCACCACGGAAGCGGCGTTCAAGGTGTTCACCGAGCAGGATCTAGCGGGTGCTTTGAGCAAGGGGATCGCTGCGGCGAGTGAGCGGGCGACCGAACTATCCCGAACTTAGATCCTGAATGACCTTCTTGCCATGCGTTCACTGCTCATCCTGTTCACCACGTGCCTCTGTCTGATCGCAGAAGCACAGGACTTCACACGAAAGGCGAAACGGTACAGCAACAAGTTCTCCTTCGATCTCGGCCCCGGTGAATCGATCGTGCGGACTTGGCACCATTATGTGGTCACCACGACGGCTGAGGGAAAGTGGGTGGTGCGCGTCTTTTATCCTGAGACCGGTCAGCTTACGCATCTGACCACTTACGCCGACGAGGGATGCTCGGTTCGTAATGGCCCGTGCAAATACTGGTATGATGATGGCCAACTTGTGCATACCGGCGCCTACGACCGCATCGGGCGGACTGGTGTTTGGATCGAAGGGTCCGACAGTGGCGCGTACTTGAACGACTTGCGACAAGGAGTTTGGCGTTTCGGTCGCCTTGGAAAACAAACTAAGGTCTTGATAGGAGCCTACGACAAAGGGAAACAGGAAGGTGTTTGGATAACCCGCGATAGCCTCGACCGAGAGGTCCTCCGTCGCTCATTCCATCAGGGCAAGCTGGATGGCGAGTGGGTCAGTACCGATCCGAACACAGGTTCGGTCAAACGTCTGGTCTACCGGGCAGACTCGCTCCTTGAAGGTGAGTTCGATGCCGCTGTCCATGAAGAGCGTATGCCTTGCTTGAAGGAATGTTCCGAATTGCGGGACCCAGGAGCAAGGATGACCTGCACGGAATACACGATCAGACAGTTCCTTGCCAAGAACCTCGTCTATCCAAAAGAAGCGCGTGACCTCTCCATCTCGGGCAACGCACTGTTCTCGTTCGTGGTGAATACGGATGGAACTATCACTGATATCAAGGCACGCACCGGACTTTGCCGCGAGATCGAACAGCTCTGCCGCGAAACACTGGAGAAAATGCCTGAATGGGAGCCTGGCACCCAAAATGGCAAGGCCGTGAAGGTCCAGTACACGCAACCCGTGAAATTCACACTTCGCTAGAGCACCGTCACCTCCGTCCGTCGGTTCTGCGCCCTACCCGCTTCGGTCTCGTTGGTGGCAATGGGTTTCGTTTCGCCATAGCCCTTGGCGGTGATGCGCGCCCCATCCACTCCTTTGGCGATCACATAGTCGCGTACGGCTTGTGCACGTTGGTCGCTGAGGGTGAGGTTGGCCGCATCGGCACCCACGTTGTCGGTATGTCCGCCCAGCTCGATGCGCAGGTTCGGCGTGCCCTTCAAGAGGCTGACGAGCTTGTCGAGCTCCGCGTTGGAGGCGGGCAGCAGCTCGTAGCTCGCGGTATTGAAGAAGATGTTCCGCAAGGCGATGGTGCTACCCACGGACAGGGTGCTGAGCGGAACGTCCAGCGTAACAGGTTCCTTGGGATTTCCCTCTGCCACATCGTAGGTCTCCGAATAGAAGAGGTAACCTTCGGCGGTGGCACTGAGCGCGTACTTCCTACCGGCCGGCAGGCACACGAGGAATTCACCGGTCTTTGGATCACTGTAGGCGCCTGTAGCGAGGCTGCCGGACTGCAGGTCGAAGAGCTGCACATCAGCTTCGACCGGGGCCTTGCTCGTGGCATCGAACACTTTGCCGCGGATGTAGGTGACTGGCAGCGGCCGCGCTTCCTTGTAAAGTTCGAAACTGTACAGGTCAAGATCGCCCAAGCCCCCCTTGCGGTCACTGGCGAAATAGGCGATGCGGCCACTGGCATCCACCAGGATGCTGTTCTCATCGGCACTGGTATTGATGGGAAAGCCGATGTTCAGGGCAGGGCCCCAGGAGCCATCGTCCTGCTTGCGGCTCACGAAGATGTCCAACCCACCGAAGCCCGGATGCCCATTGCTGCTGAAGTAGAGGGTGCGGCCATCGGGGTGGATCTGCACGCTTTCCTCCTGGTACGCGGTGTTCACGCTCTCGCCCAATTTGGTCGGCTTGCTCCACGAGCCATCATCGGCCATGGTGGTGGTCCATATGTCCATGCTCTTGATGCCGTCGCGGGCCACGGCACCTCGGATGTAGTACAAGGTGCGGCCATCGCTGGCCAAACTGGGCTGTGTTTCCCAATTTCCGGAGTTCACCGGTGTTCCGAGGTTCTGGGGCACACCCCAGCGATCGCCCACGCGCCGGCTGATGAACAGATCGCAGCTGCCTTCACCGGAGAGTGAGCCACCATAGGAACCATCTTCAAGCGCACACTTGGTGAAGATGAGGAAGCGGCCATCCGGGGACAAGGTGCCGGCCCCTTCGTTGAAGGCGCGTGTGTTCACCACAGGTAGTGGGATGCTGGGCTTCCAGTTGCCTTCGAGGTCGCGCCGACTCACGTAGAAATCCTCCTGCATACCATACACAGGGATCTCCGGGGCTTTCACACGACGGGTGAACATGAGGGTGCCATCATCGGCGGTGATGCAGGGGTAGTACTCCGGATCCACGCTGTTCACGTTAGGTCCGAGGTTCTTCGGCTCGAAGGGCACCGGCTGGTTGATGGCCCTGGCCGCGAACTCGCAATTCCGGATACCGAGCTTGGCGCGTGCCTTGCGCTGCGGCTCTTCTTCACGTTGCATGTAGGCCTCGTAGTTCTTGGTGGCCTCAGCATACTGCCCGGCTTTGAACTCCAGATCGGCGAGGTGGAGTTGGGCTACCGGGAAGTATCCCGGGTTCAGGGCCATCACTTCGCGGTAGCGCGTCATGGCCACATCGCTTTGTCCTTTCTGCTCCGCGATCTCCGCTAGCATGATACGCGGCTCGATGAACTTCGCGTCGGCATCAGCGGCTTTGGTGAACTCGCTTTCGGCACAATCCCATTTGCGCACCCCCATGCACTCCCGCCCGGTTTCATAGCGTTTAATGGCGCCTTTATCCGTGGTGGTGTAGGTGCTTGGCTGCGCGAGCGCTGCTGTTAGCAGGCAAGTAGCAGCGAAGGCTGTAAAAAGAGCCCTTGCTGTAGTGCCTACGACCAAGGTCCAACAGTGCATCCGTGCGGTGGTATTCAAGGGATCTGGAGGTACTTATGGGTTTGTAGAGAGACACGCCACTGGGGATGCTCCTTCACGTGATCGACGATCAGTGGCATGATCGTTTCGCGTTTGGACCATTCTGGCTGCAACAGCAAGGCACACGTGGACGGAAGCCCTTTCGTGTGTTCTTGTGCCCATTGCAGGTCGTGTTTGTTGAAGACGATCACCTTCAGTTCATCGGCCACTGGGTAAATGGATGGCAGTGGAGCTTTGAACTTCTTCGGACTGAAGCAGATATGGTGCCAATCTCCACTGATCGGGTGAGTGCCGCTGGTCTCGATGTGCGTGCGGAAACCGGCTTCGCGTAGCGCGCGGGTGAGCGGGCCAAGGTCGTGCATCAAGGGCTCGCCCCCTGTGACCACCGCGATCCGGGCGGGGAACTTGGCGGCTTCGGCCACGATCTCAGCCACGGAAAGTTTCGGGTGGGCGTCGGCGTCCCAACTCTCCTTCACATCGCACCAAGTGCAGCCCACATCGCAGCCCCCGAGTCGAATGAAATAGGCGGCCTGCCCGGCGAAAAGGCCCTCTCCTTGTAAGGTGTAGAAGGCCTCCATCACGGGCAATTGGGCGGACATGGCACAAAGAACGGAAATACGGGGTGGTGTGAACGGGCGAGGCCTAGGTAGACCGGCACTTCGGGGCATAGAAAAGCCCACACAGAGCCGGTTCATAGAACCCATGAAGATCACATGGGCGGGATCGCGATGATGGCTTCCGTAATCCTCTTGTTCCCGAAGGAAGACACCCGAAGGTGCCTGAGGCCCGCCGTACACCACCGAGGATGCGATCCCTGATGGAAATTGTTGGTTCCGATGAACACTGGCCTGTGTGGGCTTCGCGTTGACGGCCGTTGCGGGCCGATGGATGCTTCTACAGGGGGATGGAAAGAACGTTGACGGTACGAAAGTATCCACCCGGAAAGGCGAATGCAAGCGATGGTGGAAAACTCTTGGTGCCGAACGAGGAACGGCAGGATCAACCCTCGCTTTTCTGCCCTACGAAGTGATCCTCCTTGTCTTCGAACAGGATGTTGAAGGTGGTGAGGCTGCCGTAACAGCGGGTGATGTACTGTTGAAGCTCCACCTTCTCCTGGTCGCTCAGCTTGTCGTGCGCGTTGATCTTCTGCTCGAGCACCCGGAAACGGTCACGGATCATCACGATCTTGTGGAAGAACTCGTCGATGGGGACCTCCTTGCTCTTCAAGGACGGGTCCCGAGGTTTGATCTCGAGCATGCCACCGTCGTACCGAGGTGCCATGCTCACCGGGCGCTGGGGCTGCTGCATCTCTTCCAGCACCTCGCGGATGGCGTCGCGTACGTGATCGAGGTCGAGGGGCTCCTGGGATAGCTCCACACCCGGAGCGATGGTGACCAAGCCCTCGAAACTGCGGCTGATCGGTTGTTCGCCATGCTCGCGGAAGAACACATGCACGGTGCGGTGATCGATCTCATACACCACACCGACACCCATGGTCGGGTGTTTCACCCGGGCACCAACACTGATATCGTAAAGCTCCATGGTGCGAACATAACAAGCGCACCCGCTGGGTCAACGTCCGTTCATTGGATCACGCGCAGCACGGGGTAGCGCTTGTATCCGGGCTCGAACCAAGGCGAGCGCTGATAAATGAAGTAGAGCTGTGCCCAGGCATCGTTCGCGAAGGCGGTATCCCGCTCCCGTTCAGCCTGCAATTCGGCCTGCAATGCCGGGTCCTTCTTCAACAGATCCGCCGCCAGTTCCTCGAACACGTAATCGCTGAACCATTCCTTCTGTTGCAGGATGGCATCGAAGAAACCCCAGGCGAAGAAGCTGTCGACGCACCGCGGCTCCAAGATCTCCATCACCAGCCCATCGGTCGGGTTGCCCATGGGCGCCAGGGCATCCCCTGCCCTTGCCACCACGGTATCGACCTCGGTCGTGGTGCGGATATCGCGGTGGAGGTAGTGGCCTTCGTGCGGGCTCTTCACCGTACCGTAGTCCTCCAGGCGCTGTACCTCCACCACGTAGGGCGTGTTCTTGTCGATCACTGACAAGGGCACGCCATCGAGGTTCAGCCGATCGATCACCTCGTGCCAGGCCTTCGGGATCAAGTAGGCCACGGGTCTTTCGATCCGGACCCGCGGAGTGGCGGTGTTCATCCACGGCACTTGCACCGTGGTCGGGCGATCGCGGTGGTACCGCCAACGGGGCAGGCCGCTGACGGCACTGGTGGTGGTGTCCGCCATGTAGCCTTTCCAAGGGAGTGCGGCAACGGCGGTGGTATCGATGCTCCAATCGCTGGCATACATCATCTGTTCGCAAGCGCTCGCTTTCGCCCGGCCTCTGGCCACTTGCAGCTCCTGCGCATGTTCATTCATGGCGGCCAAGGTGGCCAGCATCAACTCGAAGGTGGCGTTGACGCGGTCAGCATAG
>Ga0116158_10000798_pt1 | contig 29604 bp, 18 predicted proteins | sample AD_UKC052_MetaG_FD_89883 | JGI IMG/M metagenome (GOLD analysis project Ga0116158, IMG submission 89883) | Active sludge microbial communities of municipal wastewater-treating anaerobic digesters from USA - AD_UKC052_MetaG | ecosystem: Engineered > Bioreactor > Anaerobic > Digestate | place: USA... | reverse complement strand
TCGCCTGAGGGTCGGTCCGCAAGCCCCAGCTCGCGCAGTCGCAGCTGCAGCGCGCGCACCGAGATCCGCAGCTCCGCGGCCATGCGCGGCACATCGCCGCCGTTCCGCTCGTGACAGCGCAGCAGCTCCGCGCCAGGCACATCGCCCGCCGTCTGCAGCCCCGGCGAGCGGGAGATCAGCGCATAAAGCGAGGTCTTCGAGATGCCGAGCTCGCGCGCCGTGGCGTCGATCTTCCAGTGGTTCTTCTCGAGCGCCGCCGCCAGCGCGACGCCGCCGAGCGCCACCCGGGCCCGACCCGGCCGCGCCGGCGTCGGTGCAGGGGTCGGCGCCGCCGGCGGCTCGTCGCGCGCCGCCTCGCCCGTGGCCAGCAGCCGGGCGATCGTCGCGCTGCGCCGTGGGTCGCGGCCCGCGAGCGCCAGCGCCACCAGCTGGCGCGCGACGTTGTTGAGCTGACGGACATTGCCCGGCCAGTCGAGGCGGACCAGGCTGGCCACCAGCGCCGGCGGCAGGCGAACCATCGGCGCCTGCTCGAACAGCCGACCGACCTGCTCCGGCGCGGCCCGCTGCAGCTCGGCCCGGATCAGGTGCATCAGCAAGCGCGCAATGTCGGCCCGCCGCTCGCGCAGCGGCGGCAGCCAGATCTCATAACCGGCGAGGCGATGCAGCAGCGACAGCCGAAACCTCCCGGCCAGCACCGCCGCCTCGAGGTTCACCTCGGTCGCCGCCACGATCCGCACGTCGACCTTGCCGCTGCCGCCGCCGACCGGCTGCACCTCGCCGGTCTCGATCACCCGCAGCAGCGCCGCCTGCACGTCGAGCGGCGCGTCGCCGATCTCGTCGAGGAAAAGAGTCCCGCCGTCGGCCTCGCGAAAGTAACCGTCGCGCGACCGGGACGCGCCCGTGAACGCCCCGCGCTGGTGCCCCAGCAGCTCCGCCACCGCCGTCTGCGGGTTCAGGGCCGCGAGGTTCACCGTCACATACGGCCGGGCCGCCCGCGCCGACGCGGCGTGCAGCGCCCGCGCCGCCTGCTCCTTGCCCGTGCCCGATTCACCGCGCAGCAGCACCGGCAGCGCCAGCCCGGCGAGCTGCAGCAGCTCCGCCCGCACTCCGTACAGCACCGCGCTCTCGCCCACCAGATCGTGCCGCGGCAGCCGGGCCCGCTCGGCCATCGGCTCGACGTGCAGCAGCAACACCACCCGACCCGCCAGCTGCAACACCACGCCCTCCTCGAGCTCGTGCACACCCAGCGCCCGCGGACCCGCGAGCCGCTGACCATCGACCAGCACCTCGAGCCCCGGTCCGTGCAGCAGCACCCCGCCCTCCGCCCCCGGCAACAACAACAGCGGCGTGCGACTGAGATGCCGGTCCGCCAGCCCGCCGCTCGCCTGGCCCGCCGCGCCGACGAACACCGGCTCCGTGCGCGACACCTGACAGGCCCGGTCCTCGTCGAGCCCGCGCAGCCGCGCCGCCTCGCCGATGCGCCCGAGCTCCGGGTGATACAGCACCGTCAACAGCAGCGCGCGCGCCCGGTCCGGCGCGGCCTCCTCCGCGGCCGGCCACGTCGTCTCGTCGACCCCGGCCGCCGACGCTGAGTGCGACGCGCTCATGTCGGCCCGCACCCGGCCAGCGCGGCGACCAGCGCCCGCATGTCACCGTGGCGCTGCTCCGGGCGCTCCGCCAGGCCGCGCCGCAACACCCTGGCGAGCCGCTCCGGCAGCGCCGTGGCGAGGTCATCGACCCCCGGCCCCTCCCCGGGCGCCGCCCCGGTGATGCAGCGCCACAGCGTCGCGCACAGCCCGTACTGGTCCGCGCGACCGTCGACCACCTCGCCGCGGCGCTGCTCGGGGGCCACGAAGCGACGCGTGCCGGGTCCCGGCCCCGAGCCAGTGAGCGCGAGCGCGGCGAAGCTGTCCTCGTCCGCCGCCGACGGCCCGAGCGCACGCGCCAGGCCGAAGTCGATCAACCACGCCCGCCCGCTCGCCGCGACCAGGACGTTGCGCGGCGCCACGTCGCGATGGACCAGCCCCGCCGCATGCACGCTCGCCAGCGCCGCGCCGATCTGCAGCCCCACCGCCAGCCCGGCCCGCCACGTCACCCGCCGTCGATCGAGCGGCGCCGCGTCGAGGACCGGCATCACCAGATAAACCAGGCCGTCCGCGACCACCACCTCGTGCAGGCCGACCACGTTCGGGTGCCGCGCGACCCGCAGCGCCTCCGCCTCGCGCAGCAGACGCGCCCGCACGATCCACCGCCTCGCGGCCGCCGGCGGAGGCAACAAGCGCGGCAGCTTGATCGCCACCTCGCGCCCGCACAGCCGGTCTCGCGCGCGCACGACGATACCGGCGCCGCCTTCACCCAACACATCGATACAGGCATAGCGTCCCAGCTCGCGCCCCTGCCAGTACGCCTGAATGTTCGGCGCGACTCGTGTCATATCACCCCCCCGCTCCGCACGAACAACGAGGCCGCACTCTAACAAATCTCAGCGCCTTACTCCAGCGTTCTTTAGGCGAACTATCGATTGATCCAGGTTCGTGCGACTATGAATCGACGCCAGAGCAAGTCCGACAATATCGAATCATGTACCGTCATACCCCCGCGCTCTGCGGGCCCACAAGCGCCGACCGTCGCCGACCGCCGCCGCCCTGACCGCGCTTGTCCATTTCTGCCCATATAACCACCCGATGACACCGTGTCCACGATAACGGACACCCCGCGGCGCTCGCCGGGGCCCGCCGTCGGCCCTGGCATGATTCATGCTTCTCATTCGCAGCAGCGACCGCCGCTACGCCTTCGGTCCTTCATAACGCAGGACCAGCGCGGTCACGTCGTCCGCGAGCACCCCGGTGAATCCGCGCAGGCTGGCGATCAGCTCGTCGAGCGCGACCCGGGCCGGGCCCGCGGGCCTGCGCTCGAGCGCCGCGCAGATGCGCCCGATCCCGAACTGCTCGCCGCGCGCGTCCTTCGCCTCGCTCAGCCCGTCGGTATAAAGGAGCAGCGTGTCGCCGGGCTCGAGCTGCAGCTGCTCGTCGAAGGTCGCGCCGCGGATGTCGGGCACGACCCCCAGCCAGGTGCCGTGGGTCTCGATCTGCTCGCACACGCCGGTGCGCGCGCGCAGCACCACCAGGTCCTCATGAGCGCCGGCGAAGACGACCTGGCCGCCGGGATAAAACCGCAAGATCGTCGCGGTGACATAATCATCGCTCCCCATCCGCGCATGGACATTGTCGTACAGCACCTCGTTCATGCCGACCAGGATCCGCGCGGGCGTCGCGTAATAGTCCGCCCCGGTCAGCGCCGCGGCGATGCACTGCACCATCAGCATCACCAGCCCGGCCGAGACGCCGTGCCCGGCGACGTCGCCGATCCCGATCCAGCAGCCGTCGTCGACCCGGCGGATATCATAGTAGTCCCCGCCCACCTCGGTGCAGGGCTCCATCATCGCCGCGATGTCGAGCCCGGGGATCGCCAGGTCGTGGGGCAGGATCGCGGCCTGAATGCACTGCGCGATCTCCAGCTCGCGGGCCAGCCGCGCCCGCTCGCGCTGCTCCGCCAGCAACAGCCGCTCGTGCTGCGCCTTCAGCTGCTCGTTCGCCAGGTACAGGTCGCGGGTCCGGTCCTCGAGCAAGACCTCCATCTGCTCCCGCATGTGCCGCTCCCGCGCGAGGGTCCGCTCGAGCCGGCCCAGCACCTCCTCCGGCGTCACCGGCCCGGCCGCGAGCGCCCGCCACGGATCCGGCTTGTCCGGCTTCATGTCCGGCCCGGTGTGAACAGGAGCTCGAAGCGACAGTGCGGATGACCGTCCCGGGCGCACATCGTGTGCACCTGCTCGATGCCCTCGCCGAAGTACTCGCAGGTCCCGTCGATGAAGCCGGCCACGAGGTCGCAGAGCTGACGCGGCGAGCGATACAGCATCACCAGCCGGTCGCTCGCCGGGTCCTCATAACCGAAGTACGGCAGATTCGCCTCGGGGTGCAGCTTGCGGACCTCGACGTGGATCACCCGGTCGACGCTCATCAGAAAGCGCTTCGCCGTCATGCCGCTCGGCGCGAACATCGGGCTGACCCGGACCAGCTCGGGGAAGATGAAGCGAGCAAACGCCCGCAGCAGCGCGCCGACCGGCTGCCCCGTCATCGCGCTCGCCGTGCCGACCAGCGCGAGCAGGTCCTCGTCGGGGTAGGTCGCGGGCGCGAGAAAGCCGCCGCCGACCGTCTTCAGCGGGGTCTGGCGCACCAGCCGGTCCCACGCGTCCGGGCCACTGTTCGTGACCACCATCTTCTCCAGCAGACAAAAAATGATGCCCTTCATGCGAACCTCCCCGCCCGCGCCACGAAGCGCAGCTCGAAGCGACAGCGCGGGTCACCCAGGCGCATGCACTGCGTCTTGACCTGCACGATCTCCTCGCCGAGCACGTCACCGACCCCGTCGATGAGCCCGGCCGCGAAGTCGCACAGCTGGCGCGGTGACTGATAATTCATCACCAGCTGATCGGGGCCTGGGTCCTCATAACTGAAATACCCGCGATTCGCCGCCGGCCGCAGCTTGTCGACCTCGATGTGCATCATCCGGTCGACGCTCATCAGGAAGCGCTTCGCCGAGATACCGGGGGGCAAACAGTCCGGGTACGCCCGCGCCAGGCCGCGGAAGCTGAAGCGACCGAACGCGCGAAACAGGTCGCTGACCGACCGCCCCGTCAGCTCGCTCGCCGTCCGCACCAGCGCGCTCAGGTCCTCGTCCGGGTAGGTCTCGGGCCCGATGAAACCACCGACCGTCAATAATGGGGTCTGACGCACGAGGTTGTCCCAGGCCCCGGGGCAGCACTGGCTGACCACCATCTTCTCCAGCAGACAAAATATGATGCCCTTCATCGGCTCTCCTTCGCCCGGTGCCGGCGGCCGCCCCGCGCCGCCGCGGAGGGACCACCGAGGAGGGGCACCGACGAGACGCCCCGCGGGCCGTCGGTGTGAAGCCCGCCCTCACAAGCCCGGTCGCACCCCGTCTCGTTTGGGTGTCGCAATATCCATCTTCGCTACAAAGTGTGGAGGTCGGCGTCGTCACGTCGCCGACCTCCTTCGACATCCTCTTCGAGCCGAGGCTGCAGGTCATCTCGACCATGCGCCGCTTCGTGCTGGCGCTCTACGAGCGCGTCCTGAGGGACGAGATCGTCTCGTCGCAGATGGCGCTGGTCACCCACGAGCTGCTCGAGAACGCGGTCAAATACAACACCGCGGACGGCACCTCGCTGCGGATCTGCCTGCTCAAGCGGGCCGGGTCGGGCTATCTCATCGAGATCCGGACCCGCAACCACGCCGCGCCGGAGCACATCCGCATCGCCGAACGCCTGATCGCCCGGGTCCGCGACGCCGAGGACCCCGACCAGCTGTATCTCGAGATGATCCGCGGCTCGGCCGAACAGACCGAGGGCTCCGGCCTCGGCATCGCCCGCATCCGCGCCGAGACCGCGATGACGATCGACGTCTACACCGTCGGCGACGAGATCGAGGTCGTCGCCCACGCCTTGTTGCTCCCAGGAGACTCACAATGATCCCGATCGACCTCACATTCAGCGAGCTGCACGCGACCGCCCGGCTCGACGACGATGGGCTTTACCTCGCCCTCGCCGGCACCGCCGACGCCACCACCGAATCGGCGCTGAACGCCCTGCTCACCCGCTTGCACGGCGAGTGCCGACAATCCTCCGCCTGCGCCGCGCGCATCGACCTGCGGGCCCTGGAGTTCATGAACTCCTCGTGCTTCAAGGCCTTCATCGCCTGGATCGTCGCGGTCGACCGGCTCCCCGCGGCCGAGCGCTACCACTTCCGCTTCATCTACAACCCCGCGTACCACTGGCAGAAGCGCAGCCTCCGGGCCATGGTCCACTTCGGCGGCGCCATCGTCTCGGTCGAGAGCGAATGACCGATGTCGATGCGACCCACCGATGACGAACGCGCGGAAGAACCAGTCGGCGGACCGCTGCGGGTCACGATCGAGCTGGCCCGCGCGACCCAGGCCGAGGACCCCTACGCCTTCCACTTCACGCCGCAGACATACATTGTGCACACCTCGAGCGGCGGCTTCGCGTCGATCGAGATGCCGTGGAACCAGGATCTGCTCGACGACCTGCAGGGCCTGCGCAGCCCGACCTGGGAGCCGGCGCTGGTCCAGCGCGTCGGCGAACGCCTGCGCCGCCTCCTCGCCGGCACCGGCTGGCCGCTCGAGGAGCGCAAGATCGTCGACGCCGTGCAGGGCGGTCGCGCCGTCGTCCTGACCGTGCGCTCGGCCGCCGCCGAGCTCTACGCCCTGCCCTGGGAGCTCCTGACCATCAAGGCGACCGGCCAGCACATCGGCGAGCTGACCGACCTCGTCGTGAGATACGAGTGGCCCGAAACCACCACCGTCCGTGAACAGGCCGTCGAACACGGACGCATCCTGTTCGCCTGGTCCGCCGCCGCCGGCACCGTGCCCGCCGCCACCCAGCTCGCCGCCATCACCGACGCCGCGGCCGCCGCCCAGTATCCCTTCGACCCCACCCGCGACGTGCTCGCGCACGCCTCCTGCGAGACCCTGGTCGCCGCGCTGCGCACCGCCACCACGCAGCGCGCCCCGGTCACCATGTTGCACCTGCTGTGCCACGGCGCGGCCCAGGGCCAGACATTCGGCCTCGCGCTGTCCGGCGACGACACCCACAGCTGCGTCGTCGTCGACGCCGGCCGCCTCCGTCAGCTGCTCGCCCCCTTCGCCGCCACCCTGCGCCTCGTCGTGCTCGTCGCCTGCGACGGCGGCAACCTCGGCACCCTCGGCAATCACCTCGGCAGCGTCGCCCAGACCCTGCACCGCGCCGGCCTCCAGACCGTGCTCGCGTCGCGCTTCCCGTTATCGGTGTCCGGCTCGAACCGCCTGACCCGCACCCTCTATCACTGGCTGATCATCCGCCGCGAGACCGCCGAGGCCGCCGTCGCGGCCGCGCGCGCCGAGCTGGCACGCGACGCCGAGCGCCTCGACTGGGCCAGCCTGCAATATTACGCGCGCGCCTCCGACGGCGAGACCACCCGCCCGCTGTTCGTCCGCCCCTATCGCGGCTTGATGCCGTTTCGCTCCGAGTACGCCTGGGCCTTCTTCGGCCGCGAGTCGGAGACCCTCGAGCTGTGGACCGAGCTGCTCGACCTGATCGAGCACCGGGCCCCGCGCTTCACCGTCGTCGCCGGCAGCGGCGGCTTCGGCAAGACCTCCTTGATCCTCGCCGGCCTGGTACCCGCGCTGCTCGCCGAGACCGACCGCACGTGGAGCTTCATCGAGGTGGCGCCGGGCGCCGCCGCCGTCGTCGACCTCGCCGCGGCGGTCGCCCGCTTCATCGACGTCCCGCTCGCGCCCACCAGCGACGCCGTGACCGCCGCGCTGCACGAATGGCAATCACAACACCCCGAGCGCGACCTGCTCCTCATCGTCGATCCGCTCGAGGAGGTGTTCGCGCAGGCCGCGGACCCGGCCCAGCGCCTCGCCTTCGTGCGCCTGCTGTGGCAGCTCGCCAGCGCCGCCGACCTGCGCGTGTCCGTCGTCGCCGCCCTGCGCATCGACTTCATCGGCCGCTGCGGCGAGATCGTCGTCGACGAGACCAGCGGCCTGCGCCTCGATCAGATCATTTACGATCCCGTGCACAGCGTATTCGTCGCCCAGCTCGGCGGGCCGCAGCTGCGCGCCGCGGTCGCCTTGCCGGCAAAAGCCGTCGGCGTCGATTTCGACGCCGGCCTGCTCGAGCGCATCGTCGCCGACGTCGACGGCCAGCCCGGCGCCCTGCCCCTGGTTCAGAACGCCCTCGCGTTGATGTGGAAGCACCGCAACGAACGAAGGCTCACCCTCGCCACCTACGAGGCGATCGGCGGCGTGCTCGGGGCGCTCGAGCGCCACGCCGAGGGCATGATCGCCCGCCTCGATCCCGCCCAGCTGCGCCAGGTGAGAAGGATCCTCGTGCGCCTCGCCGGCGCCTTCAACAGCGGCGTGCTCGGGGCCCAGCGGCGCTTCGAGGTCGACAAGCTGCGCCCGGTCGACCCCGACTCGGCGCAGGCCTTCCGTGAGGCCCTGCAATCGCTCGTCCGCGCCCGCCTCATCGTGCTCGGCCAGCGCGCCACCACCGGCGGCGGCAAGCAGGTCACCGCCGAGCTCGTGCACGACGCCCTGCTGCATCGCTGGCGCCGCCTGCGTGAGTGGGTCCGCGACGACTGGAGCGTGATCGTCGAGCTCGACAAGATCGAGCTGTGGACCGTCGAATGGCAGCAGCACCGCGTCCTGCTCGACGCCCAGCGCCTGAAGCACGCCCAGGCGGTCGCCGAAAAATACGGCCAGGACCTCTCCGCCGCCGCCCACGCGCTGATCGAGCGCTCGCGCCAGCACGCCCTCGCCAGCCGCGAGATCGAGGCCCATCACAGCCTGCTCGAGAGCAAGCTGGGCGCGACCGAGGAGCGGCTGCTGCTCGCCGACGCCGACGGCCGCCGCTTCCTGCTCGAGGTCATGGACCTGCGCCGTCGCATCCGCCTGCTGTCGACCACCAGCCGCACCCTCGCCTCGCTCACCCTCGGCCTGCTGCTGCTCCACCTCTACCGGCTGATGAGCTGATCAGCGGATCATACTCATCAGCCGGCGCGGCGCTCCGGACTCAGCGCACGTAATACGCCATATCGTTGATCCCGGTATAACCCTGCGACACGGCCACCGCCGCGTTGTCGCACACGCTGCTCTGCACCGACGCGTACTGGTCGGGCGTGCCGAGATAGTTGGCCATCGGGTGCGGCGTCGGCCAGTAGCTGCCAGCGAAGGTCGGGCAGGTCGAGCAGCAGCTGGAGTAGAACCACGGGGCCCCGCCGTTGCCGTTGATGCAGCTCTGGCTCGGCCCGCTGTCCTTGGTCGACAGCAACGAGTTGTTGATCATGTTCACGGTCGCCTTCAGACCGTTCAGCGTCGCGCCGAGCGCGTCGATCACGAACACCCCCTCGTTGCCGACATAAAACAGCGGCGCGCACGACTCGCCGCTCGCCTTGCGGGCCCGGTGGATCAGCAGGTGCTTCTCCTTGACCGCCAGCGTGCTCCACAGCTTGCCGGCCATGCGATAGCCCTCGCCCGCCATCGGCGTGCCGATCGTCTTGCCGTACCAGTCGGCGTAGCCGGTGAACAGCCCCGCCGTCTTCGCCGAGTCCCACACCGTGCGCTGGACCAGCGTCCAGCCGCCGCCGTCGGTCGTCATCTCGCACTCGACGTTCATCAGCGGCTCCGGCCCGCCGCCGTCGATGTCGACGTCGTAGAGCCCGTTCGGGGCCATCGGCGACGAATTGTGGATATCCTGACAGCTCGCCGCGATCGCGCACAGACCATTCGAGCAGAACTTGCTGCCGCACTCGCTGCCCTTGTTGCAGGTCTTGCCGAGCCCGCACGGCATACACGCCCCGCCGCAATCCACGTCCGCCTCGGCGCCGCTCTTGATCCCGTCGTCGCAGGCCGGCGCCTTGCACAGCGTCGTGCACGCATCCGTGTCGTCCGGATTGCCGTCGTCGCACATCTCCATGTCCGCGAACACGAAGCCGTCGCCGCACGAGGCCGACGCGCAGGTCCCGAGGCACATGTCGGTGTCGACCGCATTGGCGTCGTCGCACTGCTCGCCCGGCTGCACCTTGCCGTCGCCGCACGAGGCCAGCGCGCAGTCGTTGCCGCAGGCGTCGTTGTCGACCTGGTTGCCGTCGTCGCAGGTCTCGCCGGGCCCGACGAAGCCGTCGCCGCACGCGGCCGCCTTGCAGCCCGCCACGCAGGTATCGGTGTTGTCGGCGTTGGCGTCGTCGCAGGCCTCGACCTCGGCCTGGACCAGGCCGTCGCCGCAGACCGGCAGCTTGCAGCCGAGCGTGCAGGTCCCGGTGTCGACATTGCCCGGGCCCTCGTCGCACTCCTCGCCGGGGTCGACATTGCCATCACCACAGACCGGCGGCGGCGGCCCGGTGGTCTCCTCGGTATCACCGGATCCGCTGGTCATGATGACCCCGGTGCCCGGGTCGGTCATCATCTCGAAGGTGTCGCTCGCCGCCGTCGCCGATTCACCGGTCGTGGTCGTCGACGTCCCCGTGGTCGTCGGCGCCGCCGTCGACCCCGAGCCGGTCGGATCGTCGATCGTCGTGCCCATGCCCGTCGTCGTGGGATTCCCCGTGGACGAGGTCATCTGCCCCGGACCCTCGTCACCACCGCAGCCGACCACCACCACCGTGACCGCAAACAGCCACGATCGCCCATGTCCACCCATGCAATCCACCATGGCACCTTGTACACCGCGGCCCACCGCCCGACAAGCCGCCACCACCGGCCCGCGGCCCGTTCGGCAGACACCGCGCTTGACACCACGCGAGCCCCCGCGGCAAAGTCGCGCGCACGAGGGCGCGTCATGCCGAAGAAGGCCGAAAAGGTCACCCTGAATCAAGACTTCGTGTTCACGACGGACCCCGACCTCAACGCCCAGATCGCGGCCTTCACCGCCGCGCACGAGGCGGCGCACGGCGGCGAGCGCCTCGCCATGGACGCGCGTCGCCCGCTCGGCCCGAACAAGGTCCGGGTCACATTTCGCCTGGTCCCCCCGAAAGCCCGCGCGCGCTGAAAGCCACCATCGTGATGGCATATTGCATCGCGACCAACGGCAAGCCGGATTCGCCGGCATCCAATGCGGACCGCGCACACGGCGTGGGAACGACGCCGTCAAGCACCGCCGCTCGAACACGCTCCGCCCCGGGCGCCTGCCGCACGACCCGCTGCGCTGGTAGAGTCGCGAAATGGACCACGCCTCGCGAACGCTGCTGCCCCTCGCCCTGCTGCTCGCGTGCAGCGAACCTCCGCCGGCCGCGACCTGCGGCGCCCTCGGCTGCGAGCCGACGCAGTTCGACGCGGACGCGAAGCAAGTGCTGCCACCGACGTTCATCGCCTCCGGCGGCGCGCTGTACTGGGCCGACGGTGTCCGGGGCATCTACCGGCTCGACCTCGACGACGAGTCCACCAAGCTCGGGGAGCTGCCCGAGGATCCGGACCTGGATGTGTCCGGGAACTCGGCGACGAGCCTGGTGATCCTCGGCGACACGGCTTACCTCGGCATCGGCGCCTCCGGCGGCGTGTACGCGGTGCCGATCGCGGGCGGCGAGGTGACCGAGGCGTTCGCGGACCGCTACGTCTTTCAGGTCGCCGCGTACGGCGACCTCCTGGTCTGGGGCACCGCCTCGGGCCCGATCTCGATCGGTGATCCGGCGGACGGGAGCTTCGAGCAGCTCGCCGAGGTCAGCCAACTCGCTACCAACACGGCCGTCAGCGGCGACTACGTCTACGTGCACAGCGTGGACGGACAGACGCGCATCGACATGCGGACGCGGGAGATCAAGACCGAGGACATCGACGTGTTCGCCATCCCGCTGGCGACCAGCCCGACCGGCGTGTACTGGGACTCGTTCGACGGCATCTACCACCGGCTCAACAGCGAAGATGGCGCGGCGAAGCTGATCATCCCGCGCGCCGATGCCCAGGTGCGAACCATCGATGTGTACACCGGCACAAACGAGGGCCTGCTGTACGCTGAGGGCAAGGCGATCAAGCACTACATCCTCGCGTCCGGCAAGTCCGAGGTGCTGCAGACGCAGGACATAGGCGCGATCGTCGCGCTCACCTCCGACGATCAGGGCTACTACTGGGTAAACGAGTTCGGCGGCGTGTACGGCGTCGGCTGGCCAGACACCGCGCCGGCCGACGCGCCATGACCGGGTGTCATGGCGCCGCAACCGTTTGTCGCTGTTGACACCCGATACGCTCAGCGAAGAAACACCAGGCTCACCGCGGTCACCGGCCCCAGATCCTCGCGAAGCACCTTGCACGCATAAGCGCCGTCGCCGAGCCCCGAGAATGCGACCACCCCGACATTCTCCACGATCGCGGCCTGGGGCGGCCCCGCGGCGATCGCCCGCTGGCAGCAGCGCACGCTGAAGTCCTCACATATCGCCACCGCCCCGGCGCGCGCGCTCACGTCGAAGAACCCCGCGAGTCCGGAGTCGACGGCCACCAAAAAGCCCGTGTGCTCCACCACATCCTCGAGCTCCGGCGCGTGGCGCTCCGACCACGCCCACAGCTCGGACACCCGGGGTCCCCACGGCCCCTGGTCCTCCACGATCGACTCGGCGCGCCAGGTCCCCGATTCGACATACAGGTCCTTCGGGCCCGCGCTGGCCTGATAACGCCCGGGATCGCAGACCCGCAGCTTGCCCGCCGTCACCTCGAAGCTGCCGAGGCGAAACACCTCGGGGCCAGGCAATCGTCCGCCCGCGTCGAGCCTGGCCAGCTCGGAAAGACCGACGAGCACGCCGCGGCCGTGGGCCGGATAAAATGGGGGCAGCGCGACGCGCAGGGCCTCGAAGATCTCCAGATCGAAGTATGCCTCCGCGCACTCGGCGTGCGACCGCCCGACCAGCGCGAGCAGCCGCGGATCCGCCGACGCCGGCAATCCCGGCAGCTGCCTGGCCACGACTCGACCGATCTCACGCTGAAACCGCGCCGTGCTCATGCGGGCCCCGACCCGAAGCCCGCTGTGCTGCACATCCATGATCTCGACGATGTCGAGCATCGGCACAATGATCATCTCGGCGATCGCCGGGTCCAGGTCGCAGAGGCTCACCAGACGATCACGCATCCTCGCAAGGGTCTCCATACCGCCGAGGATCTCCACCAGCGCGTGAAAGTCGAGCTCGCCATCGGTCAGCAGCTCACCCGCCTTCACCGCACAACCAGGCGCAATGCACAATCTTCGGCCATCGAGCGGACCGTAACGATACGCCCGTCGATACCGCCCATCCGTCGACCAGCACAGCCTCCCGCCGCCGATACTCGGCCCCTCGTCGGGCCCATACAGGGCCCCATCCTCGGCCCCATCCGTCAGCAGATAATCCGAACCATGCAGGTGCAGCCCGCCATCGATCGTCGCCATCCAGGCCGCACGCCCGGGCCGCCGCGCCTCGAGGAGCGCCACCACCGCGTCCTGCTGCGCCGCCCCGGCGATCGCCGCCACACTCCTCTCGATCTCGACGAGCGACACACCCCGGGCCACGAGCACGGCGCGGACAGACTGCAAGAGCGCGGGGCGGTCCATGAGGTCGAGCCGGGGTCAGAGCGCCGGGAAGCCGAGCGCCTGCTCGACACCGGCGAGCGCGATGTGATAGGCGGCGAGGCTACGCAGATACTCGAGGCGAGTCAGCACGCGGCTCTCCTGGGCGCGCACGGCGACGAGGAATGGGGTCTGGCCGGCGAGAAAGGCCTGCAGGGCGTCGGCGTAGACGGCGTCGGCGGCGGGCACGAGCTCGAGCTCGAACAGGCGGTGTTGGGATTGCTGGAAGCAGGCGAACGCGACCGCGTCCGCCACCTGGCGGGCGATGTCGTGGCGCAGCGCGTCCTCCTGCGAGCTGAGCTGGGCGCGGCGGGCGGCGACCTCGGCGAGCGGGCCCTGCTGCCGGTTGAGCACCGGGATCTCGAGGCTGAGCATCACGAAGAGGCCGGTGCGGACGGCGTTTTGTTCGGGGATGGGCACGAAGTCGGGGCCGACGCTGACGAGCGCGTTGGGGACCCGATTGGCGCGGAGGATCCGCTCCTCTTTCGTCAGGATGTCGCGGTCTCGCAGCACGCGTTGCAGCTCGGGGCGGCGAACCCGGGCCTCCCCGACCAGATGATCGTAGGCGGCCAGGAACTCGGTCCGCCAGTCGTCGTTGCTCGGCTCGAGCCAGCGCGGCGGCTTGTCGCGCGCGGGTGAAGCGAGCACCAGCTCCACCGCCGGGGCGTTGTCCAGCAGCGAGTTGAGGCGGATGTCGGCCTGCAGGTGATCGAACTTGCTCTGCTCGAGCGCCTGGCGGGCCTTGAGGCGGGTGATGCGGACCTCGAGCACGTCCGACTTCGGAATGTCGCCAGGGCGCTCGTCGGCGATATGCAGCAGCTCATCGATGCTGGTCAGCAGCTCGATCAGCATCTTCTCGCGCTCCTGCGCGAAGAAGGCCTCCATGTACGTGCGCCGGGCCTCGGCGCGCAGGCTGGCCGCCAGCACCTGAAGGTCGACGTCGACCGCGGCGTGGCGTGCCATCGCCAGCTCGACCCGGCGCCGCCGCTTGCCGCCGAGCTCCAACATCTGCGTCACGCCGACCCGGTAGGTGTACTCGGCGGTGCCGTTGTCGCTGAGCAACGCCGGGTTCGGCCGCGACGTGCGGGCCGTCAGCACGCCCGCCTCGAGCACCGCCTTCGCGGCCTGGGCGGCGCGCATGCGCGGGTGATTCGACTCGACGGTTCGCATCACCTGCGTCAGCGACCAGGTCTGCACCGGGCCCGGGCGCTTCGGCGTCGGGGCGAGCTCGGACGGCACATCGACCAGGTCGGTCGGGCGGTCGTGATTGACGACATCGGACTCGACCGTGACGGCGCCGAAGGTCGGCCGCGACAGCGCCGCGGCCCGGCCCGGCATGAGCGCAGCGAGCAGGGCCAGCGCCGCCAGGACAGGCGCGGGATGGCTGTCCATGTCGTGACCTTGAGCCCTCATGCCGGGGCCGGTTGTAACACGGACCCGCGCGCGCCCCGATCCCTAAGTTCCCGTGCCCGGCGTAAAGTTCGCCGAGCACGCCCGCAGGCCTCAATACCCATGACGCGCCCGCCGAGCAATTGCCGGTGATATGAAGATTGTTCGCTTCGACGCCGAGCCGCCCCGCGTTTTCTGCTCACCCTGGTCAGCGAGCAGATCGTCGCCGAATCACGCCGCCGCTGAAACCTCGCAATTGCCCTGATCGATCGACCGTGCAAAGTCCGCGCGAGATCACGCATTCGTGGAAACAGCGCCCCGATCTTATCGCGTCTTCTGCGCATGGTCGGGGCCGCTTCGCGCCGAGCAACGCGCCGACGCCCGCGTTTATCGCGAGGATAACAATGTCCATAGGTCCGGACGACGGTCGCGGTCGATCGCGGCCATGACGCGAGACCGCGCAATTCCGCCGCCCGGTTGACGGCCCCGGCAGGTGGACAATAGACAGCGCGAAACGGAGTCGATCACATGAAGATCCAATTCTTGACCACAGCCGATCGTTCGGAGATGCAGGGCGTCAGCGACGCGGAGCGAATGCTCATCGGGCCCATGTCGGGCAGCAAGCTCGCCGCCTCGCGCCAGATGAAGCAGATGAGCGCGGCCCGCGAGGTGGTGAACTACCTGGTCTCCACCGACGGTAGGGCCCACAATGGCCCGGCCGCCCGCATCCTCGCGGCCGCGGCGTCGTGGGCCTATTCGGACCTCAACACCTTCGCCACCGTGCTGGGCGCCTTCGGCCTCAGCGGCGAGTTCGTCGCCGTCAATGTCACCAACGAACCCAACCTGATCGACACCACCGCCTACCTGTTCCTCAGCAGCGGCAAGGACGAGAAGAACGAGAAGCTCGGCCGCCTCGCCATCCTCGCCTTCCGCGGCACCACCCCGAGCAACACCATCACCTGGCTCACCGACGCCAACACCCTGATGGAACCCCTCGGCGAGGGCGGCCGCGCCCACGGCGGCTTCCTGCGCGGCGGCATCGTCCTGCTGCCCTTCCTCAAGGCGCTGCTGCTCAGCGCCGCCGAGGGCAAGACCCTCAAACAGTCGCTCAAGGAGATGAAGGAGCAGGGCTCCATCATCCCCAAGGAGGCCTTCCCCGAGCACCTCGGCAAGGGCAGCTCGTTCCCCGAGGACTCCGGCGAGCAATCTCCGGGCGAGCAAAAGCCCCTGGCCCTCTACATCACCGGCCACGGCCTCGGCGGCGCCTTCGCGGCCCTCACCGGCGCCGCGATCTACCTCGACCCCGAGATGGCCATCCTGCAGGCGAGCCCCCAGAACATGGGCAACCAGCAGAACCCGATGAATCAGCAGAACCCGGGCAATCAACAAAGCCCCCTCTCCAGCGGGCTCCGGGCCGTCTACACCTTCGGCCAGCCGATGTTCGCCGACCGCAACCTGGCGATGGTGCTCGAGGGCAAGTTCGGCGACCGCCTGTTCCGCCACGTCTATCGCAACGACATCATCCCTCGCATGCCCCCGCGCATCGCCGGCAACTTCTGGCACTTCGGCCGCGAATACGTCGACATGCGCGGCGTCTGGGTCCGCAACCAAAAACCCCTGCGCGTCGCCTACATGACGCTGCTCGGCAACGTCATCGGCACCATGGCCCTGATCAAGGACATGCTCCCCATCTCCCAGTGGATCCCGCTGCAGATCGCGTGGGGTGATCATTCGCCGCTCAACTACCTGCGCGTGTCGAAAGCGCAGCCCTCGGGCTTCGCCACTCCGGGCGACGAGCTCGGGGGCACTGTCCCGGGTCTCTGCTGACCCGGCCCGATACGCGGCCCGGGGTCCATTCGTGGACCCCGGGCCTTTTATATTGGTCTGTTCGGGCCGCGCGCTCGACCCTGCCCGGGCTGCGCGCTCGACCATTCCCGGGCTGCGCGCTCGACCCTGCCCGGGCTGCGCGCATAAGGGCAATCTGCCGGAGTTTGCCTTACGAGGGCTGGTGCATGCGAGAGACACTCAGTCCTCACGCTGGTGCTTCGCTTCGCTCACACCAGCGCTGCGGATTCGCGTCTCTCGCATGCACCAGCCCTCGCACGGAAAGTCCGTGGAATGCGCGTTCGCCGGCCCTGCCTCGCTTTGACGGCGGTTTAGCCGGGATGCCCAAGTCGGGGATAAGGCGGGCACGCCCGCCTCATCCCCGACCCTCCCGCGTAACTACCCCGGCTCACGGTATTTCGCGTGTACGAACATCCGGGTCCCCGGCATATCGCATGCACGAACATCCGGGTCCCCGGCATATCGCATGCACGGGCACCCGGCCAATAAGAGCATCCGGGCCCCCCAAACATCGGAACCCGACACACACACGAGCCGGAGTAGTTGCACGGGAGGGTCGCGGATGAGGCGGGCGAGCCCGTCTCATCCGCGACTAAACCCCCCCGGCCACCACAAGCCCCCAGGCGAGCAAGGGCCGGCGAGTGCGCGCTTCACGGACTTTCCGTGCGAGGGCTGGTGGATGCGAGGGCCGCCAATCCGCAGCGCTGATGCGAGCGAAGCGAAGCACCAGCGCGAGGACTTGGCGGCCCTCGCATCCACCAGCCCTCCCAAGGCAAATTCCGGCAAAATGCCCACAAGCGCACGGCCCAGATCCGCCCATCCAGGGAACCTTCGCCGGCGCACGATGTCTGTCGCGGACCCGGTCACCCGGGCAAGCTGACCGGAGTCGACATGCGCCGCCCTCTGCCCCGTCCCCTGTTCGTCCTGGCCACCCTGTGTGCCCCCCTCGGCTGCCGCGGCCAGGGCCCACAGTCGGCCGACGTCGGGGCGCCGCCGGCCGCGGCCCTGCAGCCGACCTTCGACCCGGCCTCGATCGGCCCCGGCGCCCCGCCCAAACCCGGCCCCGCGCGTCCGCTCGACGTCCTCGATCACAGCCCGATCGGCCGCACCGAGGGCGGCGCCGACATTCATGTCCGCTTCAACCAGCCGGTGGTCGCGCTCGGCCTCGCCACCGCCGACCTCACCAGCCTGTTCACGATCGATCCGCCGCTCCCGGGCCGTGCCTACTGGAAGACCCCCGACCTGCTGGTCTACAGCCCGGACGCCGGGCTCGCCCCCTGTCAGACCTACAAGGTCCGCTTCAACGGCGGCCTCGTCGGCCTCGACGGTCAGCGCTTCGACCGGCCGATCGAGTGGAGCTTCGAGACCCCGCGCCCGCTCGTGGTCGCCTCGTTCCCGAATTCACGCACCACCGAGGACGACACCGAGGACGACGCCAATGGCGAGCGTGGTGACCATCGCCGCGACACGAAGGTCATCATCGAGTTCGACCGCGCGACCAGCCTGCGCGAGGTCGAGGCCCACGTGCGGGCCGGCGCGCGCGCCATCGGTGCCGAAAAGAAGGCCGCGGGCATCGACGTGCCGGTGCGCGTCCGCCTCGCCACCCCCAAGGAGATCGACGAGCACTTCTATTACAACCGCGACGATCCGCGCCGCTATTACGTCGTGCAGCCGCGCGGCCTGTGGCCGCTCAATAGCGAGGTCCAAATATCGGTGACCCCCGGCCTGCGCAGCGAGGCCGGCCCGCTCCCGCTCGACACCCCGTGGGCGATGGCCTTTCGCACCCACGGCCCGCAGAAGATCGACACGATGAACTGCGCGCCCGAGCACCCCTGCGGCCTCGAGCCCATCACCCTCAAGCTCCACAACCAGGTCGAGGAGGCGCAGCTGCGCAAGATCTCCGTCAGCCCGAAGCCGCGATACCTCGAGATCTCCAGCGTCGACGACTGGGGCAGCGGCGCCCACGAGATCCTGATCGAGGGCCAGTTCGTGCCCGGCACCACCTACACGGTCAAGCTCGCACCTGACTTCAAAGACATCTACGGCCAGACCCTGCCCGGCGGCCTCACCCGCACCGCCGTGATCGCCCCGCGGGCCACCCTCGCCCTGTCCGCAGGGACAGGTACCCTCCCCACCGGCCAGGCCCGGACCATCGGCGTCGAGTCGCGCCACGTCACGGCCGTGCAGGTCCGCGTCGGCATCTACACCAACGCCGAGCTGCACGGCGTCCCCCTCGACCCCGACGCGCCCGACAAGCTCGCCTTCCCCGCCAGGGTCATCGAGCGCACCCTCCCCCTCACGCCCAGCGGCAAGGGCGACTGGTCCGACCTCGTGCTCGACCTGAAGGACCTCTCGGGCGACGCCCGCGGCGCGGTGCTCGTCGAGGTCCGCGCCGCCGAGCTGGTCCCGCGCGCGCGCCAGTACGGCGCACCACCGCCGGTGCGCGGCCTGTTTCGCCTCACCGACCTCGGCCCTGTCGCCCTCGTCTCGCTGCCCGCCTCGAGCGTGCAGGTCCTGCGCCTGTCCACCGGCGCACCTGTCCCCGGGGCCAGGATCTCCCGGGACGACCCGAAGGCCCCGGGCAAGCCGCTCGAGCTCGGTGTCACCGACAAGGACGGCCTGCTCGCGCTGCCCGCCGAGCTCGTGCCCGCCCGGCCCCGCATCGAGGCCACGTCACCGGCGACGACCGAGCCACCCGCGCACGCCCTCAAGACCCTGCGCTTCATCGTCAACGATCCGCAGACCGACGACCGCGCCTTTCTCGACATCAACCTCGAGAGCGGCGCGCAACCACTGTTCGCGGCCGAGCACGACGAGACCCGCGCGCTGCGCCCCGGCGAGCGCCTGATCGCCAAGCTCGTCAGCGAGCGCGGCGTCTATCGCCCCGGCGAGCGGGTGCGCGTGGTCGGCTGGTCCGCGCTCGACACCCCGTTCTCCCGCAGCAACCTCGGCCGCCTCAAGCCCGGCACGAAGGTGCGCTTCGAGCTGCACGACCCGTTTCAAAAGGTCGTCGCCACCCACACCACCAAGGTCGGCCCCGAGGGCAAGTTCTGGGCCGAGCTGCCGGTGCCCGCCGGCGCCGCGCTCGGTCGCTTCACCGTGGTCGCCGAGCTCGCGGGCGACAAGCGCGAGGTCGGCGTCAAGGTCGAGGACTATCGCGTGCCCGAGTACAACGTCGAGGCCCGGGCCCGCCGCACCGACATCCTCGCCGGCGAGAGCACCCCGGTCGACGTGCGCGCCAGCTACTACTTCGGCGGCCCGGTCCCGATCAAGCGCCTGACCCGGCAGACCCGCTGCAATCGCCAGCGCTATCGTCCACCTGGCCTCGAGACCAGGTGGCAGGTCGGCGAGCCGCTCCTCTACGATCACAACAATCGCGGCGACAGCGGCCGCATCGTCGAGCCCGCGCCCGCGACCCCGATCGCCGGACACCGCGAATTCTCCGACTCCGGCACCGGCGGCGAGACCCGCCACCCCTACCGCTGCACCACCAGCGTCGAGGTCCAGGACGTCTCGCTGCAGGGCATCGGCGCCGAGGCCAGCTTCGCCATCCACCCCGCCGCCTTCTACCTCGCGCTCGCCGCCCCCGACCTGCGACTCTTCGCCGAAACGACCGGCGCCCGCGTCCCGCTGCGCGCCGTCGACCCCCAGGGCCAGCGCGTCGCCGTCGCCAACGCGGAGCTCGTGGTCACCCGCCACTGGACCGAGCGCAGCTACAAGCCCGAGGGCGGCAAGCAGGTGTTCGACAAGTGGGTCGACAAGAGCGCCCCGGTGATCACCTGCAAGCTCGACGCGCCCGCCAGCGGCCCCGACGTCGCCTGCACCTTGCCCACGCTCGTCGAGGGCCGCTACGAGCTCGCCGTCGCCGCCACCGAGCCCGGCAGCAAGCGCGTCGCCCACACCAGCATGCACTTTCAGGTGTACCCCAAACCCCGCGGCAATCCGAACTGGCGCGGCCAGCCGATCGCCGGCCTCGAGATCCTCACCGAGCGTAAGGCCGTGCTGCCCGGTGAGACCCTCGAGGTCGCCGTGCGCGCCCCATGGCCCGGCGCCCACGGCAGCCTCGTGCTCGCCCGCGGCGGCCTGCGCGAGACCCATCCGCTCACCCTCACCAACGGCGAGGCCCTCTTCAAGTTCACCGTCGACGACACCTGGACCCCCGACATCATCTTCATCGCCCACGTCGTCGACCCCCACAACGGCCACCCGGTGGTGCACCGCAGCACCGCCAAGGTCACCCAGGACTTCGCGCACCGCCGCCTCGACGTCGCCGTCGAGGCCCCCGCCAAGGTCGGCCCCGGCGACCCCATCGACCTGCGCGTGCGCGTGCGCGACGACCAAAACCAACCCGTCGCCGCCCGCGTCGCCCTGTGGGCCGTCGACGAGGCGGTGCTCGACCTCACCAGCTACCAGGTCCCCGACCTGCTGCCGACCTTCGTCTCCGCCCGCCCGCACGAGATCGGCTTTCGCAACGACTACGCCACCCTCCTCTACCCCCACACCGCGGCGCTCGAGGACCCCTGGTTCGCCACCATCACCGGCCGCGGCTACGGTACCGGCCGCGGCTACGGCAACGGCAGCGGCAGCGGCCTGGGTGGCCGGAGCGCCAAGACCCCCACGGTCGCCCAGGCGGCCCGCAGCCGCTTCGAGACCACCCCCGTGTTCCTCGCCGACCTCGCCGTCGACAAGACCGGCGAGGCCCGCGTCAAGGCGCGCATGCCCGAGAACCTCGGCACCTTCCGCGTCACCGCGATCGCCTCGGCCCGCCTCGTCGACGGCAGCGGCGTCGGCCGCTTCGGCAAGAACGACGCCCGCACCGTCGTCACCGCCCCGCTGGTGCTGCGCGCCGCCATGCCCCGCCAGCTGCGCCCCGGCGACCGCGCCGAGGTCGCCGCGATCGTGCAGAACAACACCGGCGCCGCCGGCCGCGTGCTGGTCACGGTCAGCCTGCCCGAAGCGACAGGTCCGAATGCACATGTCTTAAAAGTCATCTCACCGAGCAGCGCCAGCGCCGAGCTCGAGGACGGCGGCCAGGCGCGCCTCGTGTTCCAGATCGAGGCCGAGGGCCCCGGCCAGCCCGAGCTCGAGCTGCAGGCCGCGCTGACCCCGAGCGCCGGCGGCCCGCCGATCCGCGACGGCCTGCGCCTGCCGCTGCCGATCACCCCTGAGCGCACCCTCACCGAGCGCGTCGCCGCCTACGGCACGGTCACCGACGACCAGGCGATCGCCATCCCGATCAAGATCCCGCGCGACGTGCTCCCGGGCCACGGCGGCGTCACCATCGACACCTCCTCCACGCTGCTCGGCGGCCTCGAGGACGCCGTGCATGACCTCGTGCACTACCCCTACGGCTGCATCGAGCAGACCTCGAGCGGCCTGCTCCCGCTGGTCGCCCTCGGCCCGCTGGCGAAGGACTACCCGCTCGGCATCCCCGACACCAAGGCGTTCATGCAGGCCGGCGTCGAGCGCATCCTGTCGATGCAGACCCCCAGCGGCGGCTTCAGCTACTGGCCCGGCGACACCGACGTGCACGTCTACGCCTCCGCCTACGCGACCTGGGTGCTGCAGCTCGCCGCCAAGGCCGGGCACCCGGTCCCCGAGGACGCCCTGAAGCGCGCCCTCGACGACCTCGAGACCCGCATCACCAGCACCAAGTTCGCCCAGATCCCCGTCGACTGGGGCTATCACGACGGCGTGCGCGTGGCGATCGCCCTGCACACCCTCAGCGAGGCCGGCCGCGACGTCAGCAAGGCGATCGCCGAGCTCTACACCCTGCGTCGGCAGCTCCCGCAGTACGGCCGCGCCTTCCTGCTGCTCGCCATGCATCGCCAAGACCCCGCCGCCCCCGAGGTCCGCACTTTGCTCGGCGAGCTGCTCGGCAACATCGAGGAGCTGCCCGGCACCGCCCACACCCACGAGCCCTGGCTGTACGCCAGCGACGAGTTCTTCGCCTCCGACGGCCGCAGCGACGCGATCGTGCTGATGGCCCTGCTGCGCGTCGAACCAAACCACGCGCTCGTCACCAAGCTCGCGCGCGGATTGCTCGAGCGCCGCGTCGGCGGCAGCTGGCGTAACACCCAGGAGAACGCCTACGCCCTGGTCGCGCTCACCGACTTCGCCCGCGTCCACGAGGCCGAGCTCCCCGACCTGCGCGCGCGCGCCTGGGTCGGCCCCACCAACGTGCTCGACGTCGCCTTCAAGGGCCGCGAGCTGCTGACCCGCACCTCGAGCACGCCGATGGCCAAGATCCTCGGCCTGTCCCCGGGGACAGGTGAAGGCCTGCTCCCGGTGATCCTTCAGCGCAGCGGCCAGGGTCGCCTCTACTATCGCCTCGGCGCCGAGTGGGCCCCGTCCGCGCAGGCCCAGCTGCCCGCGCGCAGCCAGGGCCTCAGCATCACCCGCACGCTGCGCACCGCGGCCGGCAAGGCCGACACGCAGGTCCCCGCCGGCGAGCCGATCGCCATGGACCTCACGATCCACAGCGACACCCGCGTCCGTTACGTCGTGCTCGACGTCCCGCTGCCCGCCGGCCTCGAGGGCGTCTCGCGCACCCTCGGCAAGGGCCGCGGCGCCGCGGTGCTCACCGGTCATCGCGGCTGGTGGGTCTCGCACGAGGAGCAGCGCCCCGATCGCGTCGTCGTCTTCGCCGACGACCTCCCGCCCGGCACGTACAGCCACACCATCGATCTGCGCTCGACCAGCCGCGGTCAGTTCAGCTTCCCGCCCGCCACCGCCGAGGCGATGTACATGCCCGAGGTCCACGGCCGCACCGCCGGCGCCGCCCTCGACGTGCGCTGATCCGGGGCCTCGCCGAACGCGCGGCGCCTCACACGACCGTCGCGCAGATCACGCCGCGGCGTGCGTTGACGGCCCCTGGGCGCCAAATCACCACCTCCGGGCAACTCGCGCGGGCCGGGAGGTTTTCATCGCGCCCAGCGGCGAAAAAATTCCCACGAGCACGTTGGAAGCCCGGCCCTCGATCGGGTCAGAGCATGCCTCCGACTCCCCCCCACGCATTGCGCGCGATCCCACAAACCATCGACCGCTTGATCTCCCCCGGAGCAAGCAGTAGCGCCAAACTCCTCTCGCCGCGTTGAAGCGAAACGATGCCGCGGTCGCCGTGAATATCACGGCGAAGCTCGCGTCCAGGGGGCCCCCAAACGTCACGACCGTGACCGCAGGGTGGCCACCGCGTTCGCCATGTTGCTCACATGGCCGATCCACCCCCCGCGAATTGTCGCCTTCGTTCGTGCTCCTCGACGTCACCGCGACGTCATCCTCGATATCCCCTCGACGTCTTCATCGACGTCCTCGCCGGCCGCCGCGAACTTCGCGAAGCCACTCGCGAGAACAAAGTTCCGCTCGCCACACCTCGTTGACTCCCGGAGTGTTTATGAACAAGCTCCCGACCATGTTTGCCATCGCTCGTCGCGCAGCCCGCTGGGGTGCGCTCGCCGTCGTGTCGCTCGTCGCCATGTCGGTCTCCGCTCAGAGCCCCGAGCTCACCGCTTCCACCACGGTCACGGCCCCCGTCGCGGCCCCCGTCACGCCCGACCCGGGCGCCCAGATGCGTCAGCACGTCTACGCCATGGCGCGGGCCTACCGGGGCGTGCAGGACTACACCGCGACCTTCTACAAGCAGGAGCGCGTCAACGGCGAGCTGCTGCCGGTGGAGACCATCGAGATGAAGTTTCGCAAGCCCTTCGGGGTGTACATGCACTGGCTGTCGGGCGACTTCGCCGGCCGCGAGGTGCTCTACGTGCGCGGCTGGAACGACGACAAGATCCACGCGCACCCGGGCTCTTTCCCGGACATCACGGTCAACCTGCGCCCCGACTCCAGCCTCGCCATGCGCGGCAACCGGCACCCGATCACCAAGGCCGGCTTCGGTGAGACCATCCGCCTCCTGGTGAAGGACGCCAAGCTCGCCGAGTCCCGCCCGCAGGACGACGTGCAATACACCGACCTCGGCGAGTGGGAGATCCACGGCACCCGCAGCCACTGCATCGAGGCGCGCGCCCCGGGCGGCGACGCCGGCCCGTACTACGCCCCGCGCGCCAAGATCTGCTTCAACGTCAAGACCAAGATGCCGACCCGCGTCAGCACCTGGGACGCGGAGGACAACCTCGTCGAGGACTACTCCTACGCCGACGTGCGCCTGAACCCCGGCCTCACCGACGCCGACTTCGACCCCGAGAACGCCGACTACAACTTCTGACGCCCGGCTCTCAGGCCTCGCGCACGCACGTGCTCGCCCCCGGCGAGCACGTGTTTTTTCGTCCACCGCTGTGCGATCCTCCGCAACGGGATGTCGTGGCGCATGGCGATCGTGGGAGGCATGGCCCTGCTCGCATGTCAGCCCCCCGAGCCGACCCCCGAGCCGGCCCCCGAGATCCCGACCCCGACCCCGCCGCAGCCGCCGCAACCACAACCTGTCCCTTCGGACAGCCCCGAACCACCGCCTCGCGGCCCGCTCGAGCTCGCCTTCGTCGGCGACATCATCCTCGGCAAGTACCGCCTGCACGACTACGCCGCGCTGACCGGGCCCGGCGTCGACCCCTTCGCCGCGGTCGCGGAGCTGCTGCGCGCCGACATCACCGTCGCCAACCTCGAGACCCCGCTGATGCACACCCGCCCGGCCCAGAGCCCGATCTACATCGGCTCACGCTTCGGCGCCGACAAGCAGGCCGCGCGCGCGCTCGTCGGTCGCTTCACGGTGCTCGGCATCGCCAACAACCACGCCCACGATCTGCTGACCGCCGGCCTCGTGCAGACGCCGGAGGTCCTGCGCGAGCTCGGCCTCGTGCCCGTCGGCGCCGCCCAGGCCACCGCCGATCCCGTGCAGGTCGTCACGCTCGAGCAGGGCGGCTGGCGCATCGCGCTGCTCGCGGCCACCACCTGGACCAACCGCCCGCCCGCGCCCGGCGACCCGGCCCTGCCGGTGTACAGCAACAACCAGTTGCCGCGGCGACTGCTGCCGGCGATCACCACCGCCCGCGCGACGCACGACCTCGTGCTCGTGCTCGTGCACTGGGGTCAGGAGTACAGCGATGGCCCCGACCACTCGCAGCGCGCCGCGGCCCGCCGGCTGATCGACGGCGGCGCCGACCTCGTGATCGGCCACCACCCGCACGTGCTGCACGGCCTCGAGCGCCGCGGCGACGGCCTGATCGCCTACTCGCTCGGCAACTTCCTGTTCGCCAACACCGACGAGCGCTCGCGCGACAGCGGCGTGCTGCGCGTCCGCTATCGACCGGAGCAGCGCTGCCCCGAGCGCGTCAGCTTCCATCCGGTGCGCCTCGGCGAACCACCCACCTTCACACCCGCGTCCGCGTCCGCGCCCCACGCCGCGCAGATCCGCGAGCGCATGCAGCTGCTCAGCAAGCGGCTTCGCACGCCCCTGCGCGAACACGACGAGGCCCTCGTGCTCCCCGACTGGCCGTGCTCCGGCGCCATCGCCGTGGCCGATTGATCTCGAGCATCCGCGCGCCGACTCCGATGCTTGACGGGTGAACACCTCTGCGTGTCACATGTGCCCGGCGGTCGGGCAGCGGAGGAGGGTGAGGCGTGAGCGGCGGTAAGCATCACACGGTGCGGCAAGGCGAGTCCGTGGAGAGCATCGCTTTCACGGCCGGTCACTTCTGGGAGACGGTGTGGAAGCACCCCGACAACGCGGCCCTGCGCGAGTTACGACGCAGCCCGCACGTCCTGCTGCCCGGCGACGTCGTGTTCGTGCCGCCGCTCGAGCAAAAGGAGATCGAGCGCCCGACCGGCAAGCAGCACCCGTTTCACCGCAAGGGCGTGCCCTCGCGGCTGAAGGTCCGCTTCCTCATCGACGACAAGCCGCGCGCCTCGGCGGCCTATGCACTGTTCATCGACGGCAAGTTCGAGAAGGACGGCCAGACCGACGGCGACGGCCTGCTCGACGAGCCGGTCTCCCCGCTGGCCAGTCGCGCCGAGGTCCACTTCACCGCCGACCCGCCGCCTGAACCGACCGAGCCCGCCGACTTCGACGACCAGGGCCCCGACATCGTCCAGGCGCCGCGCCCTACCGCGAAGGACCCGCCCGCCGAGCCCCCGCCCATCATCTACACCTTCGACCTGCGCCACCTCGATCCGACCAGCGAGATCAGCGGACTCCAGGGTCGCCTGCGCCACCTCGGCTACATCGTCGGCCCGCCCGACGGAAGCCTCGACCCGCGCGGCGAGGAGGCCCTGCGCGCCTTCCAGACCGAGCAGGGCCTCGAGGTCAGCGGTGCGCTCGACCAGGCCACGCAGGCCAAGCTGCGCGAACTCGCCGACGGCTGAAGACCACCATGCAAGCACAAGAACCACTCCGCGGCGACGACCTCGAGGCCCTGCGCGCCGACCCACCGCGCGACGAGCACGGCGAGCTGCGCCCCTGGACCCTCGGCCACCGCATCGTCGCCGACCTGCGCCTGGACCAGGCCGTCGAACACCGCGGCCTCACCCTCCACGACAGCACCTTCCGCGGCTTCACCTGGTCCGGCGAGGTCGCGCTGTCGAGCAGCCTGCTGCGCGACCTCGTCTTCAATCAGGTCGCCTTCACCGGCCTGCGCTTCGAGGACGTCGTGTTCGAGCGCTGCCGCTTCGACACCCTGCAGCTGACCGACTGCACCTTCGTGCGCTGCCGCTTCATCGGCGGCGACCTGACCCTGCTGACCGCCACCCGTTGCAGCTTCATCGACACCCGCTTCGAGGACCTCACCGGCGACACCTGGAACCTGCGCGACTGCAGCCTGACCGGCTCGAGCTTTCGCGGCTGCACGCTGCTCGCCCCGCGGCTCTCCAAGTGCACCCTCGATCGCCTGCAGTTCGGCGGCGGCGGCCTGCACGGCGCCGAGTTCACGCTCACCCAGGCCGCGACGCTGCAGCTCGAGAGCCTCGAGCTGCGACGCATGCGCATCCTCGGCGGCGAGTACCAGGCGATCAACTTTCTGCAAGTCGAGGGCGACGAGCTCACGATCTCCAACGCCAAGATCGGCGAGCTCGGCCTCGAACGCTGCCCGCTCCTGGTCGGCCCTCGCGTGCTCGACTCGCAGCTGCGCGCCCTCGACATCCAGGACTGCCCGCATCTGCCAGGCCTCGTCGTCCAGAACTGCGAGCTCGGCCGCCTCACCGTGCGCCGCTCGACCCTGCAAGCCGCCTCGCTGGTCGCCGTGACCACCCGCGGCCGCCTCACCGTCGAGGACAGCGCGCTCGTCGGCCTCGTCGTGCGCGAGGGCGCCTGGGCCGACGCCCTGCTCGAGCGCTGCACCCTCGCCGCTTACATCGCCGTCGACCACACCCGCTTCACCTCCGTACAGACCCCGGGCCTCGTCGAGGCCGACGACCTGCAGCACCAGCTCGACGGCCAGCCCACGGCGAGCGCGACCTTCTGGGGGGCGATCCATGGCCCGTAAGCTCTACAACTTCATCTGGGTCGCGCTCGAGGAGAAGGAGCAGACCTTCGTCGGCGCGCTGCAGATCGGCTTCACGATCACGACCCTGAAGAAGACCACGCCCGGCGTGATCCTCTATCCGGCCCTGCTGACCCCGCTGGTCCATCACAGCAAACAGGACGCCTTCCTCGAGCTGCTGATCGCCACCGAGAAGACCCTGACCCCGGACATGGTCAACCGGCAGCTCAAGATCTCCGCCGGCCTGCGCGCGACCAAGCACTTCGACCCCACCCCGCTGTTCGGCGGCGCCGGCGACAAGATCGTCGTCGAGGAGGTCGACGCCGACCTCGACGAGCTGCTCGAGTCGCACACCAAGTTCGCCGGCATCCTCCACCCCACCGTCGTCAAGGCGCTCGAGAGCCGCGGCATCACCAAGGTCTGGAAGGTCAAGATCCACGCCAGCGCCCTGCGCGAGCCCCCCGCAGCCGGAGCAGCCGCCGAGCAGCCGTGGAGCACCAACCAGGCCAAGTTCATCGAATACACCACCAACGCCGCCGAGCCGAAGATCCGTCGTTTCGTGCGTCAGGCGGTCGTCGGCAAGGAGACCCACGACGAGCTGATCCGCACCATGCTCGAGGCCCGCTTCGGCTCCGACCGCAAGACCGGCAAGAACCCGATCCCCGGCCTGTGCCGCTACGCCTTCGCCATGCGCGGCAACGCGGTCGACCTCGCCAAAGCCAACCCCGCCGAGCCGATCCAGTCCTACCACCCGGTGGTCGTGCTCAGCGACGGCGACGAGTTCGTGCACGCCAACATCGGCCACGTCTCCGACATCCACATGAACTCGCGCTGGCAGATCCTCTCGAAGACGACCGCGCGCGTGATCGAGTACGGCGACGGCCAGCACGAGGACGAATCGCCGCGCATCGGCAACGTGCTCGCCGAGACCAACCGCAGCTTCCACGACGTGCTCCATCGCCTCTGCGGCAGCGAAGCCGACGCCGTGATCATCGGCGGCGACATCATCGACCACATCCGCAACGCCTTCAACGCCGCCACCATCATCCACAAGGTCAACAGTGTCCAGGGCATCTGGAACACCATGGACCTCGAGAATTACAACGACACAACCTACCCCGCCGGCATCGACCTCATCGCCTTCTACACCCTGATCGTCGACGCCCTGCGCAGCCATCAAAAGCCCTTCTTCGCCATCTCCGGCAACCACGACTGCTACGTCGACGCCTTCGGCATCTCCCCGCGCCTGATGACCCAGCGCGCCAACGCCGGCATCCCCGCGGACCTGAACCTCACCTTCTACGAGGCCCTGCTCGCCTTCGGCCCCAGCGCCGCCCTGCTGGTCAAGGTCGGCAGCAGCTTCGACGCCGCATGGTTCGACTGGTTCCACCTGGTGCTCTCGCCCTGGAACGACCAGTGGACCAAGCTGCCCAAGCAGTCGATCGTCGGCCTCGGCTGGGGCACCAGCGAGGACCTGCTCGACCCCAAGGGCGAGCAGAGCCTCGGCCACCTGCCGCGCTCCGACGACGCGATCACCAAGCCCCAGCTGAACCTGCTGAAGAAGGCCGTCGCCGAGCGCAGCAAGCGCAAGGTGATCCTGACCTCGCACTTCACCTTCCTCAGCTACCGCGAGGACGTGGCGATGTTCCCCGGTGGCGCCGTCGGCTCGCCCGGCACCTTCAATAGTGACACCAGCACGGCCGGCGTCGAGGGCTTCTCGCGCTTCGAGATGGGCACCTTCGAGAGCAACCGCCAGGCCCTGCTGGAGATGCTCGGCGCAGGGCCTGGCGG